>Ga0208792_1000217_pt1 | contig 24282 bp, 35 predicted proteins | sample 14_taG_FD_184087 | JGI IMG/M metagenome (GOLD analysis project Ga0208792, IMG submission 184087) | Marine viral communities from the Subarctic Pacific Ocean - 14_ETSP_OMZ_AT15311 metaG (SPAdes) (version 2) | ecosystem: Environmental > Aquatic > Marine > Oceanic | place: Pacific Ocean | collected...
CTTTTAGCTTCATATAATGTGTATAGCTACACTAAAGATACTAAACCTTCTATTGACAAGAATGTGCAGTACTTAGAAGAAGGTGACTTTTATCAAGATAGCTCTGATGCATGGTTTAGAAGATGGTCTATAGTTAATAAGCCTGAAGACAGAGCAGAGAGCAACATAAGATACCAAAGAGATGAATTACTACAGGAGTGCGACTGGACGCAGCTACCTGATGCACCAGTAGATAAAGCAGCATGGGCTACATATAGGCAATCCTTACGTGACGTTACATCACAGGCAGGGTTTCCTTATAGCGTAACTTGGCCTACCCAACCATAAGGAACACTGACAATGGGATATAAACTAGGAACACGTAGCTTACAGAACTTGTCAGGCGTTCACCCTGATATGCAAGCTGTAGTTAAGAAGGCAATAGAGATTACTGAGGTAGACTTTACAGTTATCGAAGGTATACGTCATATTGATCGTCAAAGGCAGTTACTCAAAGAGGGTAAGTCAACTACACTTAACTCAAGACACATCACAGGTCATGCTGTAGACATGGTTCCTTGGCCTGTAGATTGGGAAGACTTAGATAGGTTTGAAACTATGGCTGAAGCCATGAAGGATGCAGCAGAAGAGCTTGACATTTCCATCGTATGGGGTGGTGACTGGAAGAGCTTCTATGATGCCCCTCACTTTGAACTTGATCGTAAGGTCTACCCAGCATGACCAAGGATGAAGATAATTGGCACCTCTCTAGGAGTGTACCTATAACCCTTATCTTTGGTCTTATAGCTCAAGCAGGAGCTATTGTGTGGACTGTATCTATGATGATGTCAGACATTGAACGTAATGGTGAAGAGATCATGCGTCTACAGTCTAGGATGGCTATTGTAGAAGACGCTACACAAAGGCAAGCAGTATCTATGGCCCGTATAGATGAAAACATTAAAGCAATCCGACAGTCAGTAGAAAAGATGGCTAATGAATAGTAAGGATTGTTATGGTAGACCCATTCACGGCTCTAGCTGCCGTAAAGACTGCTGTTAGTGCAGGTAAAGAGCTTGTCTCAGTTACTAAACAAATAGGTGAGTTCTTTGATGGTGTCGATGAGCTAAGGAACAACCACAATAAGAAAAAGAACAGTCTCTTCTCAGGTGATGATGAGAACAGTATGGAGACTTTCGTGAAACTACAGAAGGCTAAGGATGCTGAAGAAGAACTCAGAGCCATTGTGATAGCTACCAGAGGTTACTCCGCTTGGGGTGAGCTACAGGAAATCAGAGCTAGAACACGCAGAGAACGTAAAGAGAAAGAAGCTGCTGATAAGCTCCGTAAGCAAGAGATAGTAGAGAAGGTAGTCATTATTGGGGGTACTCTAATCGTACTGTCTATAATTACAGGGATAGGTGTACTTCTGATAATGTCATCAAAGGGGATGCTATAAATGACAACAGCAATGGAAACTATACTAGCTTGGAAACTGCTACCACGACTAATGATGTTAGTTATGACTGGTATGTACATCAGAGTGATTGAATGGTTTATGTCGTTACCGCCAGAGGCTATGACATCACAGGCAACTGCACTTACAGCAACTGTAACGGGAGCCTTAACTGGAGCCTTTGCAGTCTGGTTAGGTAATGAGAAATGATTGGTCAAATCTTAAGTAGCGTAGCTGGTCTAGCTACAAGTGTAATCGACAGTAAGACACAGATCAAACTCACTGAGGCTGAGATCAAGAAGAAACAGCTTACAGGTGAGATAGACTGGGATCTAGCTGCTATACAGGCTACACAGAATAGCTGGAAAGACGAGTGGATAACCCTACTGTTCAGTATTCCCCTGATACTAGCGTTTTGTGGTGATTGGGGTAATGCTATAGTACAGGCTGGGTTTGCAGCACTTGAGACTATGCCGACATGGTATCAGTATTCCCTTGGAGGGATCGTATCGGCCTCTATAGGAATTAGGTCAGTATCTAAATTCTTCGGTAAATAAATGCTTGACATAGAAGCGAGCTTAACATAGAGTGTTGTTAGTCGGTTGCTCCTCTAATCGACTTTTTGACTCCTCCCAAAACTAAGGCCCCTTGGATTTCTCCTTGGGGCCTTTTTCTTTATGAGGGCTTACCCCATTGATGACAGAGGTAGTCTTTAACTATCCACCTATTCCCCTCTAGGGTCTGTATACCTAAAGCTAGAGAGTTTAAGCAAGCTTGCTCTGAAGTATATAAAACGGATGGGGATACACTCTTACAAGTTGTCGTGTCTAAGTGACAAGTAAGTATTATTGCAGTCCACACATAAAACTCCTTTCATGCTATTCCTCTTCTATCATAGCTGCTATGGCAGCATAGATATTTGAGATTGCCTCTTGTTGTTTTATAACCATCCAAGACAACCATAAAGTGACACCTAAATGCGCCAATACCAGAACCTCAAAAACAGTAACGTCAATATTCATTTATGTGACTCCACCCATCGTTTCCGTAATCTATTAAGATACCACAAGGCTTTATCAATATCTTCCAAACCATTCTTATACTCACAACGCCACATGTACTTCAGGACATTTGCGGCATGAGGAGCAATATTACCTGACATATTTTCTGTCATAGCCTCTATTGCGTCAATACACTCTATACCGGCTTGGTTGTAGTGTACAGGCTTCTCAACAGGGTCATGCCCTACCTGATCCAGTTTACTTAAATCCCACTTCGCCATTTTACACCTCTATCAACTGAGCTATGGTAAAAGGTATATGAAAAAACAGCTCACCCTTTTGGATATTCCGTCCTTTAGCTTCTTTAAGGTTACTTTCTCTTAGCAGGGTATCTTTAATTCTCCAACATTGTTTCAAGTCTTTCCTGAAGATGTAGAAGTTAAGGACACCTTGTTCATCCTTATACTTCTTCAACAGCCTTTTCTTTCTCTCTGGAATACGAATCTCATTCCAGTGTGTAGGCCAATCATGTTCCCATGCTACCTTCACCTCAGCTTCATTGAAGTATGTCTGTTCATTTTTCTGCGACACAACGTCAGCAAAGCGGTCTTCCGTTTGACTTACGATAGTATGGCCCCTCTTTTTCAAGAGGGACACTAAACATTCTTTTGCTTTTTGATCATAAGCTTCATACAAAGCACGGTTAAAAGGTTTTCTTACTGTCATGTAATATCCACTATCTCACACACATCACCAGAACAAGCCATTGTTTGACTACCGGCTGTGTTATCTTCTTTCTCATACTCTGAAAGTTCAGACCAGTCAATACTTTTAGGCATAATAGCCAACAGTTGTTCATACTCTTCCTTAGTGCAATCTTGATAAGGAGCTTGTTGGTAAGTATGATCTGAGTGAGGTAAGAACGAAACACCTGACATCTCATCAAAGTGTTCGTACACAAAGGCACCAACAGACATCCACTCAGAATCCCGCACCGATATTGTCACAGATGGCTTATGTTCACACCATGACCTCTGATACGTCAACCACATCTCTAGCTGCTCTACGGCTGTCATATCGTTCCTAGTGGTTGCCCCTGCCGGTGACTTGACTGGGAAGCTGAACACAGTTGTTGTATCACCCTTCATAACACAAGGCTCATTAGGAATACCTCTGTCAATCATAAACTGTGTCAGGGGATCTTTATTATCACCACGCACAGTGCGGATATAATAGGGACTGTGGCGAGCGTGGATTCCAGAACTGCTGTCAACAAGTTGTGATACCGTTCCCGAGGGTTTTACGCATGTAATCGCAGTAGAATGAGGTATACCAAGACGGTCAGCCCATTCAGCATTAGTATCAACAGCCACGGAACGTAAATGCTCAAGGGTCTTCTTTAGCCCCCTGTTTTCTGAAGTTGTCAGTTTATTATCCATTATCCCTGTGAGTGACACACCGAGCAATCGTTCTTCTTCTGTATTGGTAGACCACACCTTTCGCAGGTAAGGGAACTTTGTGTATGATGACTGGATAGTTCCCAGAATTGTTGCCAAACGGACTTTTCGTTCCAGATCTTCAATACTGTCCGTAGCACGAATAACAACCTCTGTAAGGTTGCAGAACTGATACGGTCTAAGTATAATTTCGCTGCAGGGGTTAGTACCGAACTCATGGTTAGGATCTCTGCGCCCGTATTTTTCAGCTTGCTTTTTACTTGCTTGACGATTGAATACACCACGTTCCCCTGACTTACTTTCTACTAGAGCTTGCCATTCCCGCATGAAGGTTTCCATGTCAGGCTTCTCTGTATAGCTCACACTGTTATTAGCCAATGCACGATGGGCTGCTGTTTCCCACCAGCTTCCTGACTTAGCATGACGCATACGATCATCAGACAGGTTGGACAGAGAGATCATAGCTGATCTACGAACACCACCAACTACAACGATCTGACCAATGAAACACATTAAGTCGTGACACTCAATGCTGGATAGCCTACGCCCTTGTGCGTTCTTGAATGTGGTGATAGCAAAGTTAAACAATTCAACTAAAGGTGCTGGACCACTAGCCCTACCACCAAAAGTTTTAAGCCTAGAACCTGCAGGACGTACCAAACCTATATCCCACTGGGGGATCTCACCAGCCCAAAGGAGTGCCAACAATTGTCTGAAAGCTTTAGCCCAACCTTCCTTACTATCCTTAACAACGATTGTAGTCTCACTGTCAAACAACTCAGGAACTTCAGGGAGCTTACTGATGAACTGACGTTCAACGCTGAACCCAACACCAGTACCACACAGCAGAATGAACATAGCCTCATCGAAGGACTTAGGATCATCTACGGGTAGGTAACTACAGTTATACCCTGCTGTATTGTCTCTCTCTAATGCCTTACCAGCGGTCATCATAGCTCGCATAGAAGGCATAACCTCTAGATCTAGGATAGCATCACGTATTTGATTGATGTAACTATCCTTACCGGCTTTAGGACGTACAACATTGTCCATATACCGTTCTACTGTTTCAGACCAATCTTCACGACCTTTACCATCAAAGTACTTTGCATAGCGAGACTTTGCTATGAAAGTTTGATAGTCTGTCGGCAAATAATTATTTTTTGACATCCTCTTTACCTCTTATCTGTTATCACCGGAGCCTCTTAGTGTACCACGTTCCATGCGACCGTCAAGCTTTTCCATATTGAGTTCAATAATAGACTTAAGTGTCCCACCATAAAGATTAGCCAAAGCTGTCGTGTAAAACAGGACATCACCTAACTCATTAAGTAATTCCTCATTAGAGTAACGTGCTTTGTCACGTAGCATCTTCTTTACTTTTTCTGCAACTTCTCCAGCCTCTCCAACAAGACCTAAAGTGTTTTCAAAGATACGATCATTACCTTTTGTCAAGATCTTACCCTCTACCCAATCAGAGTACATGTCTAAAATCTCTCTGTATTCTCGCATTGAAATCATTCCTTTTCCCTCTCTGCGTCGAAGGACATCACAGCGATGCCCCCTATGTCTTCTATAGCATCAATTATATGCTCTTGTAAATCGTCTAAGACAGCATAATCTGACACAGGATGCCAGTACACGGATTTGTCTACTGTTATATGAAGATGTACATTGTAACTATCTTCACGGATCTCTTCTTCATCTTCCATAGCTTACTCTCCCGTAAAATTCTGTCGGGCCTTCATCTTCGACATCAAACAAATACCAAGCACAGTTATCTTTACCAACACTCTTGCTACCTTCTATCCATTTAACCCTACCGACAGAAACAATCCTTGAACAGTAAAGCATAAACCTTTCTGATTGTTTTGTGTGCATCCAATCAGCATCAAACAATAGCCAAGTAGGAGCAAACCTTACAAAGTGATCTATCATAGGATGAAGAAGTCTTCTATCCCAAGGTGGATTAGTTATTATAAAGTCAACAGGATCGAAGTCATAGTCTAAGCAATTAGCTCTTGATACACGATCACACTGAGGCTCTATGTCTATAGCAAGTGTGCATGACAGATAAGAGTTGTCCTCAATGTGTTTGATTAATCTACCATCACCAGCACAAGGCTCTGCAAAGTTTCCTGAGAATGGTAGATGCTCAAACAAAGGCAAGACAGCGGAGAAAGGTGTCGGGTAGAAGTCTCGTTCTACTCTTTCAAACTCACTTCTTTTGCCCATTAAAATGCTCCAATAATTCTACACAAACCTCTGCGGGTAAAATCGCCAGAGGTTTTTCTCTGTCTGCTCTAATAAAAACAACAGGTAAGTAATCACCATGTGTGTTTGCTTGGTCAAGCCAGCCATAGATAGTCTTAGCTGACTTAACTCTTTTACACTCAATCTGTATCGGAAGTATTTTTCTGGCGGCTGGACTTAGTTGGACATCTTCCCCACCGGCTCCCATACTTGTACTCTTGACATCATCATTCTCAAGTTGCGGGTATGTCTTGAGGATTAGGTCTCGTATGTCCTGTTGGAAGACACGGCCTTTAGCTTTAGCAGACTGTGGTTTCATAGCTCAAAGACATCCCTTGGTTCTCTGGCTACATTAATTAGATAACGAGGACCACCTTTATAAATAAATGTTCTCATGTCAGGCCAACAGATCTTCTTGAAGTCACAGTAGCTACACTGTGTACAAAGCTTAGTGTTACCACTCTTACCGTCAGGCTCAGGCTCATATTCCCTTGCAGGGGGTTTACTCATCTTAACGACAGACTTGCAATTTTCCACCTCAGCCTTCTTGGTCTTTACCTCTGGTGAGAGATCGTAGATGTCTAAAGCTATATGACCAAACTGTTTGTCAAAGGCTAAGAAGCCAGCCCTACTCTTATCTATGACAAGAGGATCGTCAAGGCTACCATAAAGGTAGGAAGACAGTTGACTGATGTAGCCGAAGGGGTCTTCTTCCCTTAGTTTACCCTCTTTGAACTTTTTAAAGCTAAAACTAGAAGCAGACTTAACATCAATCAACATACCGTCGATAACACAGTCACGGTGTCCTAAGACTCCTTCTACGTTCAGTTGGTCTTGCATTCCTTCTACTTTATGCCCAGCAGCCATACACAAGCCAATTATATGACTTTCTGTAAGGTCACCAAAGATAAACTTGTTGAGGGTAGAGGCTGTTAATTTCTCACGGTGGGTTGACTTGTTGACAGTGTACCAAAGCTTACGTTCACACTTTGTTCCAAGACCAGAAAGACGAAGAGATCCTTTGTCTTCTCTTTTCTTCATTTGACGAAGAAGAGACTTACGGACATCTTCCGCTACCCATTCCGCTACTTCTTCTGTATATCCCTCACCTGTTTGAAGGACATGGTTTACGTCTGCTACAAGAGATTCGATGGATGGCATACTTCTTCTCCAGTGTCGTATACTGCAATTAAATAAGACAAGTAAGACCAACCGCAGCCATTTACAGCTTCGTCAAGGAAGAGGAGACAATCTTCCATCGTCTCCACTCCTTTCTCTGTAAAGGTCACTGAGTGATCTCTACCATCTTCCTCTACCGTAGTTTCGTACTTAAGAGTAAGTTTTCCCATCTACCAGACCAAAGCCTCATCACGTTCAGGGGCTTCGGCTGCTTCCACAACACCAACGCTTTCCAAGGTTACGATATTGACCCGACCTTTGTAGATCGAAACCTTTACCTTAACTTTAGAACCATTCCAGATGTTTTGTTCATTATCCCAAGGCACTGCTACTTTGTTTTCTTGAGACGCCTTCCAATCAACTACATTGGGTGGGCCGTTTACTTGAGGTGTACCATCGTCATTGGTAAACCTCTTGTGAAGATGTGTGCGCTTGAATGTGTAACCATAAAAACCATCCTCTGTTTCTTTGAACATCTCATTGCCCAAGATGACATCTGGAATACCGTCATCTATCATTCTCTTCTTCATGTCCTCATCAAAGACAAGTTGAATTTTATACTGACCGTCAACATCCGTCAAAGGATATGCTTCGCTACCCATGTCACGGTTACGTTCAAAGACCTGTGCGTACATGGATGTTCCATCATACGTTTTATACACTGTTTTACTCATAGTGATTCTCCTTTTGGAATCTGTCTTATATCATAAATATTACAACTAAGCAATGCGTCAATGTGTCTCATACCAGTTCCTTCCAATATCTGACGAAACTGCCAATGGACAAAAGACATCAAGATTATCTCTAACTCTGTTCATACTCTCCTTTTGTATCCTAATCAAACTTTCAGCTATTTCCATCGAAGGTACTTCGACCTGCACTTCATCGTGTACAATGTCGATCAGCTTGAAGTCTAGGCCCTCATTCTCCGCTGCCCTTTTCCACTCCAGCACCCAATGCTTAACAACCACACTCTCTCCATTCTGAAGCATACCGGCTAGTGTTTTGTGTTCACTGGGAACCTTTACCTTACGTCCGTCAAGACCAGTAAAGTAACCTCTTCTGGCAATGTGTGGGATCTTCTTTTTCTTAAGCTCTTTAAGTCCATCAATAGATTCCAGAAAGTTATTAACAGCCTCTTGAGCCTGTGTCCGATTAACCTTTAAGATGCTTGCTATCTTAGGAATACCCGCACCTAAGAGAAAGGCATAGATAAATGTCTTAGCCATGTCCCTTGTCACATGCGGAATACCTAAAGCTCTCTTATTCACATTGTGGATGTCAGTCTCATCTTCTTTCTTGCCGGTGACAATAGCATCAACATAAGCCTTAGACTGCATAAGATGAGCCAAGATCCTAAGTTGAATGCCTTCTGCATCTGTACCAACCAGATAATTACCCTCATCCACACACCATAATTTCCTCATAGGGCCATCGTATCTGTGCTTCACACTTTCCACCGCAGTCTTAGGATCACCGTGAAAAGCTGATGGGATGTTTGCCTGATTTGGTGCTTGATGTGACATACGACCTGTCCATGCACCAATGTGCATAAAACGACCATGAATACGACCATCATCCTTACATTGCCCCAGCCACTCCACAAGGCTTGTTCTACGACCTTGTAGGGTCAACCACTCTGACAGCTTGTGTGCGCCCTCTGGGGCTGTGTCAGGCAGTGTGTTAAGGTTAGTTTCGCTACAGGTCCACCCGTAGGTCTTGTAATGCTCACCTTTGTCTTTCATATTCCATATGCCCCTTTGTTTTCTCGACAGGCTCCCAGCCAGCTTCCCATAGTCGTTCTATGCGTTGTTTTGGACTAGATGGTTCAAAAGTCTTGTAGTCAAAACAAACAAGCTCTTCTCCTTGTCTCTCACACTTCGGGTACTTAGCCAAAGCGTTCTTAACAGTACCAAACAGAGTACCATCCGTCTTCTCACGATACTTCAATCTATTAACTTCAACAAGCTTAGGGGGCCAGATCTTTTGAAACTCTTTCTCAAGATCTGACATCCGCATTTCCATCTCAGATAGTATTTCTTGAGCAGTTTCCCGATCAAACTTAAATCCAATACCTGTCATTTCCTCGCATGTGGCTGCAATGTCATGCTCAGTACGCATTGCTAATTTCCACTGAGGGTCTTGGATTTCTGATTTGAACTTATTGTAAACTTTAGCTGTGACCTCAACATCGTTAAAGCAATACTCAATCATCTCTTCAGACAAACCACCAGCAAAGTCTGTGAACTCTCCTTTATGTAAACCTAGTCGAATGCCCCACGCCTTTAGTGAATGACCGTTAAGAATGTTATAGTCAATAAGGCGGGAAACAACGAGAGTATCAACAACATCACAGGGCTTGATTGTGCCTGATCCCATAAACTTATTAATAACAGGAACATCGAAACCAAGACCATTATGGAAAACCCAAGTTCTAACAGAAGCAGCAAAGTCATTAAACCGAACCTTCTCTGATACATCCTTGTCTAAATTAATAAACTTGTACAGTTTACCTGTCTCAAGATCTTTAACACAGACAACATAGATGTGTTTTGGATTTAGGCTATCCGTTTCTATATCACAAGCAACTACCTTCATGTTGTCCACTTATTCCTTAAGGTAAAGCTATCAGGACTGAATGACATCTCACCGGCATAGCCCGTAGCTCCTGTGGGACGGTTCTTGGTGATATAAAGCCGTGTCGTGTTACGGTCATCCTCATCCTCTGCCATGTTGTCCCTCTGAAGCTCTACAACGACACTAGCACGTTGTTCTATCATCTTACAATACTTAACAGCACCGTCATCATTTGTGTGTGCTATCGTAATCAAACCAACATTCAATTCAGCAGCAAGCTTTGACAACCGTATAGCCATATCAGCTAAGAATGTCTCCTTGCTTTCATCACCGTTCTTGCTGGCGGCTACGTCTTGTATTGGCTCGAACATGATATACTTACAGCCACAGGCTTGTGACAGATAACGGATCTGGTCCAGTAGTAGAAGGGGATCATCTTCATCGTTTAGATAGAACTGAAACAGCATCTCATCTTTGGTAATCTTAGAGATAGCCTCTTGCACAATTTCGTCGTAGCCATTGTCAACAATAAGATCTTTCCTTGTCACATTCGCTTGTAGCTCATAGCTGCACAGACCCAACAAGCTCCTAAGCTTTGTCTCTTCCAGATGCCAAATGGCAATAGGGACATCAGGGTACTCTGACAGAATGCGATATTGCAGGTAACGCATGAACTCTGTCTTACCAATGCCTGTCTTAGCCTTGAAGACAGTAAAGTGACCCTGCATTAAACCTAATGCCAAATCATCAAAGTCAGGAATACCTGTCTGAACATACACATGCTCTTCCGCTTTGTTATACAAATTTAGGAACTGGTTGGTAGTGTTCAACACATTGTCAGGAGTGAACTTCCTAGCTCCCCACCAAGCGTTGACAAATTCCTTCGTAGCCCCTGCTTGCAGAAAGTCATTGGCGTCCTTGTATTTGTCATGGATGACACGATAGACTTTGTTAGGGAACATCTTTGCAATCTTATGGGCAACAGCATTACCAGCCTCATCACTGTCAACTGACAAGATTATCTTATCAAAACCGTTAAGGTACTCTCTGGTCTTTTCCCAAAGCTTACGTGATGGTGTGGCTGACGGTAGCGAAATAAAGGGACAAGGAAATTTAGGGTTGTTGCACATCTGGTAGGCAGACATAGCATCAAGCTCACCCTCACAGATAGTGACAATCTTACCTGTTCCAGTATTCCATAAGTTCTGACCAAAGAACTCATCTGTCTTCATACCTTCAAGAAAGAACCCTTCCTTTGGTAAGACACGGATCTTACGGCCACCAGAAGGATAAGGGTAAACATGCTTGATTGGTTTACTTGATCGATCAAGCACAGTTGACACATTAAAGAACTTCATAGTCTCTAACGTAATTCCCCTGCACCCCTCAAAGACTTCTTCTTCGGTACGGGCTGACAACATCATAACTTCTCCTCTTTGGTTGATTGGGTACTCTTCCAAGGCCCAACTTTCATAACCCTTTTCAGAAGGGTATTTCTTTTCACAACTGTGACACCTACCAGCTTTGCTCTCCGTATTGTAAGAGAAAGCATCTGACGAACCACAATCAGAATAAGGACATTTAACGTGACTTCTCCAAGACATATACAATAGTTCCTTTATCTACTGTTTTCTTTTTTATCTTTAGTTTCGTACTTTAGTATAGGGATTATACTGGTTTAATCTGATTCGGCTATCCCTTGTCAAGAAGAATCTTCGGTCTTGCTTTAGGTTTTATCGAATTAGACAAGGCATCAGTCTTCAAACACTGACCGATAGCATCCCTGTCAATGGCGTAAATAGGCTCGTAGAAGGCAGGTAAAGCATCACCACAAGCTTTATAACTAGGGAAGACCACCTTCGCTTGAAGGTAGTCTCCATTGAGTGTGTAGCTCAATACAAGAACAGTATAGAATAATATCACAGATACTCCACTACTCTGCCTGTATTCCAGTTCTTGGCCTCTCTCTCAGCTTCCTCACGTTTAGTAAAGACCCACACCTTAGTGTCGTATGTCCAAGGGTTCTCCTTTCTCACGAAGGTGTACTCGCCTTTCTCAATCTCTATTTGAACGACATATCTACCCACCTTCTTTCTCCTTCTCTAAGCCAGCCTTTACTAATTTTACAAAGCCTACGTCAAAGATAGCCATAAAGGTCTCAGGGTCACACTCTACTTGTAGTGTAGCACTACCATCCTCATGCTCTTCTATCTCTGTTATTTTAACTATATCATTCTTCATCAGTCATTCTCCCTTAATGCTCTCCACGACACAGGAAACAGGTCAATCATAATGCGGTCAATTTCCCACGCTACCTCTGCTGTCTCGGCTTGTGTGTCAGGCTTACAGCGTAGGTTACACATCTTCGCCCAAGCATCTAAACTTCCGCTCCACCAGAACTCTGTTAGCATTGCTTGCGGTAACACCATACGGGCTTGCTCAGGGCATACACCACGATCTATCAAAGAATTATACTGCATAAGACCCCAGTCATAATCTACAGTAACTTGAAAGTCTACAGGGCCACCACTGCCTTGCTTCTTGTCTTTTGATCTAGTACGCCATACATCAGGCGTATAAAACTCTGGTGGATCATCCACGTACCTTCTTGATACTTGATTCATGCGGAGATATGAGTGCTTCACAAGTTGACGCTCTACGAATACTGGACAACGTACTAAGTATGACGCAAAGCAATGTCCGAATGGCGAAATATGTTTATGCTCGGCTAAGTACTTGATAAGCTTCTCATCTTTCTTTTTAAGGTGTTGTTTAAAGCTATAGGCATCTGACTCCTCATAGTCCCATTCAGTCTCTTTTCCGAATGATACTCTCGCAGCATTACAGACTGTAAGGTCATTACCCATACTGGCTTTGTAAGTTACACTTATTTGATTTACCACGGTGGTTCTCCATTCTCATCTAGTTCAGGCATGTTAAATTCAAAAACTCTAGGCTGTGGTTTATCCTCAACCTCTTCTAAAAAAGAACGGGGTACGATGACCCCGATCTCTTCCATAAACTTTTCCAGATCATTTTCCATTACAGGCGACTTAGACCACAGTAACGCCGACCCTCTGACACCATCTCAAGCACACGGTCAGGCTTGAAGGATTTGACAGTATCTTTGTCAACCCAGATGGGGATAAGATTGTTCTTACGAAGCATACGGGAAACAGTCTCTGACTTTTCTGTACCCTTAAGATACTTCTTCACATTGAAGCGACCGTTGTAAGTCCGTTCCTCACCACTCTTGGTCAAGAAAGTAACAGTGACAAACTTACCTGTTGCACAGATATTGGTGACTAATCTTTCATCAAGCATTTCATTCTCCTCTTGCTGATGTGAAGTTGCTATTCCGATTCGCTGGGTGAAGTCAACTCTTAATTTCCACCGGTGGGGTACTAAATTCCCACGGAGGGCAGTCATTTTCCACCGGAGGTCATTTTCCACTGGAGGTCATTTTCCACCGGAGGTCATTTTCCACTGGAGGTCATTTTCCACCGGAGGCCCCGATGTTCCTGATTCGTTCTCTGTTCCTGATTCGTTCCTGATTCGTTCCCCGTTCATGATTCGTTGCCGATTCGTTCCAGATTCACGATTCGTTCCTGATTCGTTCCAAACTACCGATTCGGATAGATCCAAAAATGCCGTCAATATCTCAAAAGGATAGTTGACAAGGTATTTTGGGTAGTGTGGTTTATTTACTATGATTCGTTTGTTCTTTATTCTTGACTCCCTTTTTTGCTTGCCGAATCGTTGCGGCTTATATAACGGCCCCGAATCATTCCCGACTCTTTTGATCGGCTATTGATCTTGACTCTTTTGGTCGGTTATTAAATCCGACAAATTGACTCACCCTTTAAGCCTGACTCTTTCAATCGGTTTTATTATTCAATCGACCAAAAGAGTCAGGCTTTGGAGTCAATTCGACCATACCGGCCCAGACCGGTCGAAAACATGAGTCACGTTGACTCATCCCGATTCGGTATCCAAAAGTGCCTTGTCAACCTATCCGACCGGTTCTTTTGCTCAAAACCTATACTTCAGGATATAATTTTAGGGCTTGTGTACTAAAAACTAGCCTGTTTTGAAGGCCATTTTCGGGAATCGCATAGGGTCTCACACTCGATATAAGGCCCGTACAGCGCCGAAAGGCCCTGAGCCTATGACCCCTACCTTGAACAGTGATTCACCCCTCCCACGCCTCAAAATAGCCCATATTCAATTTTTGGAATATGACCCGATTTTGGCCGTTTTTTGGGGCCGGTTTGGCCGGTCGAAAATTGCCGGTTTTGGGTCGCTTGATCGATCAATTAAAAAGGGCCTGAAACGGCCCCTATATATAAAGAGAAAAAACCGGCCCCTTTTCCGGTCGGTTTTCGGTCGGTTTTCTTTGTTCGTTTAAGTATTGTTTGACAATGGGACAAAATTGAGTCTTTGGTGTTTCACCGGCCTACGGGTCGGCACGGGGACGATTCGCCCAAGCATAGCTGAATCGGGGTTCTGGTAGGCAAGGCCATCCGGTAGGGTTTGAGGTTCCTTAGACAATCCACCGTTGAACGGCTTTTTCTGGTTTCGGGCCTAATCGCTTTTGTAATGGGCAACCGGTTTTCGGTTGTCTTTTTCAGAAGCAAAATAGGAGTCTTCAAATGACAAAACCAAACCCTGACAAAATCCTTGAGCAAATCCAAAAGGCAAAACAGATTTGCATTTTATTAGAACAGGCAATGCATGAAACGGGCGATTGGGAAAGCCGGTCTTTGGATTTGGCCTGTACAAAAACCGGTGAAATCACAAAGCTTTTGCACACCGCACAACAAACCCTGACCTATCAAATGGAAAAAGGACAAGTGAAGGAACAGACATAATGGGTCTTGCAATATTTCTTTTGGGAATCTTGATCATCGCCGGTTTGCTGGCGTCAATCCTTGAGCATTTCAACAAATGAACGCAACGGAAAGCGGCCCCATGCGGGCCGTTTCTAGGTGTGTTCACACCAAAACGGAAACCCTTAAACAATGGAGTCAATCATGGGTATTCAATCAAACATTTTGTCATTTAATCAGGCAACCGGCGTAATCTTTCCAGCGTTGGATCAATGCGACTTTTACGCAAAGCATGCACCGGCCTTTTTCGACGTTTCCGACCCGGCAACATCATATGAACAAGATTTACGGGCCGTACCGGACCATATTGCAAAGATCATTTACCGGACCGACACGGGCCAAGCTTTGGGACGCACCGGAAACCGGTATGGCATTGTGCAAAATGCGGCCCTTCAAGAGCAAATGGTCCAAAGCTTAGAGCAAACCCTACCGGCTGAATATTTGAAGGGGATTGAGCTGGAAGAGAACACAAGCGGAAACGGGGCCTTTTGTAAATTCACTTATACGTTTCCAAATGCGGCTGAACCAATCAGACAATTGCGTAATTCAACGGGTTATCAATCCGACCGTTACGGCCAGCACCATAAAGAAACATGGTTGAACCTTGCCTTTTCGGTCATCAATAGTTTCGACGGATCGACACCGGCAATTTTCAAGGCTGAGGTGAGAGACGTTTCTTGTCTGAATAGTTTGACAACCGGCTTTTTTGACACGTCAAAACAAAGACATACCGCAAAGATCGATGCGGGCCGGTTTGCTAATTTTATTGAGCAACAAGCAACCAACTACAAAAAACGGATTGAGATTTGGCAAGCATGGGCCGGTCGGTCGATCACACCAGAACAGGCCGAAACATGCCTTAAAGAGGCGGGGCTTTCCCTTCGATTGACCAAAGGCCTGATGGAACAATTCGAGACGGAAGCGGCGCAACGGGGCCGGTCTCTTTGGGCCTTGTCTTCAAGCTTGACGTTTTGGGCTTCACATTCAAGTGAACGTTTCACGGTGAAGGGTTCAGCCAAAAAGGACAATATCGCCGAAACCCTAAACGCAAGATCCAATCGGGTGAATCAGGTTATTGCGTCCCCTGCCTTCCAAGCTTTGGCCGCTTGATATGGGGGAAGCAAACCACAGATTTTCGGGGCCGTATTTTGTCATTAATAAAAAGAATAATACGGCCCTAGAGGCGCATAGAAGCTTAGCGAGTGCGTTTAAATCTTGTTCGACCCTAAACGACCATGAAAAGGCAAATCGACGCCCGCCGGTCTATTTGGTCGAAGTGAGACAAGAAAAGGATTTATAACGGCAAGCGGCCCCGATCTTTGGGGCCGTTTCTAGGTGTAAATCCGCACCAATTGGCAATTTAAACAATGGAGTCAAAAATGCCTTATGTAACAAATAAAAATCTGTTCGATCTTTTAGCGGCGCACAAAAGCTATTGTGAAAGTAACGAAAATTGGTTGCCGGTGAACCTGACAGATATAGAAAAAAGGGATGCCTATTTTCGCAAGGCAATGGTCGTGTCTCGCTATTTGGAAGCTTGTAACAAAGCCGGTTTTTATTGGTTTAATCAAAGAACACCAAAGGCGAAAGCCTACGCTGATTTGTACGACCGGTTAAAAAATCTTGAACAATTGGGCGATTGTGTCGGTTATTTTACTGATCGACATGAAACCCCAAAGGCCCAAAACCAATTTGCTAAAAGAGGGAAACCGGCAAAGCTTAAGGGCAAGCGGCTGGAATTGCTCAAAAGCATTTTGGAACGCAAGGCAAAAGGGGAAGGCACCGCAAAGCAATTGACTAACAATCAATTGTGCAAGGCCTTTGGAATCTGCCTTGCGACCCTCTACAAAATCCGCAACGGAAAAGAGGCCTATAAATGATTCCGGTCTTAACTGAATGCGGCAATTGCTCAGGGCTTGGGGAAGTGACTCAAACCCTTTCCGTCAATGATCCAGAAGGGCCTTTTGTTGCTTGTCCTGATTGCTCAGGGGAAGGCACCGTAGAGCGGCCCTTGATCGATCAAGAGGCCAGACTCTACGTTCTGGCCCTTCACCGGCTGGAAGGGCTTCTAATCGACGGAGTCGACCGGTTTGGTGCAGGGGATTTTCAAGAGGCAATTGACCAAATGAAAACCCTTTATGATCATTATAGAATTTTGAATCTGACGGCATCCGTCAAACCGGAATTTGATTTTACGGAAGGGCTTTTCCAATGGTCGGAATAAAGACAAAAGAGGCGGCCCAAGAGGGCCGTCCCTTGTTTCCGTACAAGGTGAGACGGGTCGAAGACATGGGGCCGAATGAACGTGTTTTGAAAGACTCGACAAATAAGAAATTGGGCAAAGTGATCAAAAAAGGGGTTTGGAAAGGATACCGGATCAAAAGCCTAACACTAGCAGAACGCACCACTTGTCCAGAATATTGCATTCATTGGCTGGATTGCTTTGGTAATAACATGCGTTACGCCACCCGATACGAAGCGGGGCCAGCATTAGAAATGCAAATCAATTCTGAGCTATCGGCCCTTGATCGAAAGGGTGACCCCTTTGCCTTGCGCTTGCATGTGCTAGGTGACTTCTACTCTATCCAATACATTGACCAATGGTATCAGCATTTGCTCAGGTATCGGTCTTTGCATGTCTTCGGGTTCACGGCCCTTCGGAAAGACTCTGTCATGGGTCGAGCTATTGACGCAATCAAGACTCGTTTCCCTGATCGGTTCAGGGTGCGTTGGTCAGGCCAGCCTTGGATCACTGACTCGGCCCTGTCACTTGACGACCCCTTGACCGATCAATTGATTGATCAGGGGGATGCAATCCCTTGCCCTGAGCAAGAGGGTAAAACGGGGTCTTGTGCCTCTTGTGCTTTATGTTGGCATGAAACCACCAAAGCAATCGCCTTTGCGACCCACTAAAACGGGCCGCTGAGGCACCTAAACCAAAGGCGAAAGGGGGTCGCTTGCCTCTTTTGCTTTTGGTTCTTGTGCGGGCCTCTTTTGGGCCTGTCTGACAAATTGATTTTTGCTTGTTTTGTCATGGTGTTAGCTTTGGTTATGTGATCACAAGGGGCCGGTCGATCGAGCAAGCGTGATCACAAAGGGAAACCGTAGGGCTTGCCACAGGCCCCGCCGACCGGTCGTTTTTTCTTGCGTTTACAAAGCATTCGTGCATGGGACCCTTCGAATCATAGCCCGACATTTTGCCATCGGCCCTTATCCACCCATATTGACAACATAAAAAATTTAGTTGCCGTTAGGTATAGTACACGTTAGAGTTGTACATGCGGAACAACTATAGTACAAACAGTGTACAAATTGTCGCACCTACTAAATTAACTATTGACACGAATCACTTCTGTCCTTATACTATAGTATATACTATAGAACAGGCAGGGTAAAAAAAAATAACCCTGCCAAAACAATAGAACTATACTATAGTATAGAGAAAAGACAACTTATTTGTCATTCTATTTATTTTTTACTTGACAAATTGTCTTCTTTGTGTCACAATACGAATCAGAGGACAAAACCGTCCGAACCTTCACACAACATAATGTATAAGAGGAAGACGAGGGACGTTGATTTGTCCTCGCTTAATATAAGATGCCTTTACCGTCATTACCATATAGTGCTGTCATAGCTAAGAAAGTGCGAGAAGGTATTCGCAGTGGTGTAGCTGTCAAGGACATTCTGTCATCCATACAGAAGTATCAGAATGCTCCCTCTAGCACAGCTACGTTCTATAAGCTCTACGGAGAAGACATAGCAGAAGAGAAGGCCTCTATAGTAGGGGCTGTAGGTTCTGTTGTCATCCAACAAGCGTTAGACGGTGACTTTAAAGCCGCTGAGTTATTCCTACGGAGTAAAGGCGGTTGGTCACCTACACAGACACAGGTAGAGGTAGAGGGTACAGAGGATGCTGACACTGATGAAAGTGCCATTGATGCTCTGATGAACCTGTTAGGAAAGAGTAGTGATAACAGCAAAGACTCTTAGAGAGTTACCCGACTCTGAAGTTGCATCAATACTACAACAATTAGGCCCAAAGAAAACGGAAGAGCTACAGCATGACTGGAACTTCTGGGCTAGACCTGAACAGTTAGAGCCAGAGGGTATATGGAATGTTTGGGTTGCACTTGCTGGTCGTGGCTGGGGTAAGACCCGTGCTGGAGCCGAATGGGTCAGACACAGGATCAAGAAGGGCGATAAGATTGTCCACTGTGTTGCACCTACTAAAGGTGATGTTCGCAGGGTTATGGTCGAGGGTGACTCAGGGTTACTGAATGTTTGTTGGAAGAGTGATAAGACCTACAGAGGTAAACATATCGGTTATCCCGTATGGAGTCCCACCAATAACACCCTCACATGGGAAAACGGGTCTAAAGCAGTATTCTTCTCAGCGGAAGACCCAGAGAGATTACGTGGGCCACAAGCCTACTCAGCATGGACAGACGAGTTATGTGCTTGGAACAACGCACAAGCAACGTGGGACATGTTACAATTTGGTTTACGTCTAGGCAAAAGACCCCAAGTCTTTGTCACCACCACACCAAAGACAACCAAGCTAATTAGAAATATACTAGCAGACGATAAGACGATCATTAGCAAAGGGAGTACCTATGATAATGCAGCCAATCTAGCCGATACCTTTTTAGAAGCAGTAAAGAAGACTTATGAAGGAACAAGGTTAGGTAGACAAGAACTATATGCAGAAATACTTGATGAAGCATCTGGCGCATTATGGAATAGGCAACAACTTGCGAAGTGTGAGATAGACAAGGATGATTTACCATCTCTTAATAGGGTGGTTATTTCTATTGATCCTGCTATTACGTCAAATGCAGAAAGTGACATGACTGGTATTGTAGTGGCCGGTATTGATGTCAACGGAATAGCATACGCTTTAGAAGATCACACTTCAAGATACACACCGCAACAATGGGCAGCAAAAGCCTCTGAACTCTATCACACTCACTCAGCAGATAGAATTGTAGCGGAAAGAAACCAAGGTGGTGACATGGTTCGTCATACCTTACAGACAGAAGATCCGACATTACCCATTAAGCTCGTACATGCATCCAGAGGAAAGATGGCACGGGCTGAACCAGTTTCTGCTCTTTACGAACAAGGAAAAGTAAAACACGTAAAGGGCCTTAATGAATTAGAAGATCAGATGGTACAGTGGGAACCTCTAGGGTCCACAGGCTCACCAGACCGTCTTGATGCTTTAGTTTGGGCTATAACGGACCTCTCATTGAATGGCTACGCAAAACCTACGCTGAAACTAGCGTACAGTAGCGCCAAAGGATTACGGTAATGGTTAAGAAGCTCTCAGAGACAGAGGCCAAGAAGATATTAGGTATAGCTGGTGATAACACCTCTAATGGTCAGATACGGGCTGATGAGTTTCTACCTGAGTTGCGTGGCAAGAAAGCTATACGCAAGTACCGTGAGATGAGAGATAACGACAGTACTATCGGTGCTGTTATGTATGCTACTGAACAAGTCCTTCGTGACGTTGATTTAAAGGTGATGCCAGCTAATGATAGTGCAGAAGCTAAAGAAGAAGCTGAGTTCGTTAAGTCTGTACTTGATGATATGGACCATACCCTTGATGACCATATTGCTGAGTCCTTATCGAATTTGTCGTATGGCTTTGCGTGGTTTGAAGTCATCTATAAAAGACGTAGTGGCCCTACTGAAAGAAGTGATAAGAAGCGTTCTAAGTACACTGATGGCCGTATGGGTGTACGGAAGATTGCTATTCGTGCGCCTTGGACAATCTCTCGGTTTGATGTAGATCAGCAGACTGGTGATGTCAAAGGTATTTATCAGGATGGGTCGGGCTATAACAACTCTAATTATATACCTACTCGTAAAAGTCTGTACTACCGCACGACAACGATTAATGGTGACCCTGCTGGCCGCTCTATACTTCGGAATGCTTATACTTCTTATGAATATGTCAATAACCTACAGTCTATTGAGGCTATAGCAGTTGAGAGGGAACTTGCTGGTATCCCTGTTGCTCGTATTCCTGCTGAGTACTTGTCAGGGGATGCAACAGCCACACAATCTGGATTTGTCAATAACTTGCAATCTATTCTCAGGGACGTCAAGTTCAATGAGCAAGGGTACATTATTCTGCCTTCCGACACCTATCCCGATAAAGACGGAGCGCCTACCAACCAGAAACTGGTAGATGTTGAGCTTATGTCTTCTAGTGGTAGTCGTAATATTGACATTGATCCTATTGTAAGACGTTATCAGCATGATATTGCTCGTAGTGTCCTTTCTGAGTTTCTTATGCTTGGTGGTGGTAATACTGGCTCTTATGCCCTCTCCAAGAGTAAGACAGACCTGTTCCTTCGTGCATTAGAGAGTTATATCCAAGCTATTGTTGATGTCCTTAATAAACAGCTTGTCGAGCGCCTCTGGGAGTTGAACGGTCTGAACTATGATATGATGCCAACTATTGTAGCTGGTGATGTAGCTCCACATGACTTACGTGAGATTGCAGCATTCCTACGGAACCTGAATGGCGCAGACATCAACGTAAGCGATCATCCAGAGGTTATACAAGACTTGATGGATATAGCTGAACTAAGATATGATGCAGACGCCAAGCCTGTAACACAAGAGGAGCCAGAAGATGCCCAGTCTTAATAACAGAGTTTTTGACAATGGGCTATCTGTACTTGATACTGAAGCCTCTCGTATAGACCTAACCTCTCAGGAAGCTACTACATACACTGAGGCTACCTCTACTCATACATTGGGTAACTCCACTAGCCTGAGTATTGCAGCCCCTTCTGACAGATCAGGTGGTGGTCGTGAGGTTGTAGTTGCAGCTATATCAGATGGATCAGTGACAGGTAACGGTACAGCTACTCATTATGCTATCGTAGACGTATCCAACACTAGACTGTTAGCTACAGGGTCTTTGACAGCTAGTCAGGTTGTAGCATCAGGTAACACATTCTCTCTAGGGTCATTTACTATCGGTATCCCTGATCCTGCATAATAGAGGTCATGTACAATGACAAGCAGGATACTACAGGAAAATACTGACCTACTACTCACTCAGTCAAGTGACCCCTTAATTAATGACAACTTTATTGGTGCGAATGGATTTAGTACAGCTAGTCCTCAGATAGCATCAACAGCAATAGCTCAGATACATGCCTTAACTTCTGTAGCTATAGTCACTCAAAGTCCTGTAGTTTCATCTACAGCTATAGCTCAAGAACACAGCTTAACAGCACTAGGGTTTGTCACAGGTTCTCCTGTAGCCAACCAGAGTACACTAACTCAAGAACACGGCTTATCAGCTTTAGGATTTATAACCGGCAATCCTGTAGCCAACCAAGCGGCACTAACTCAAGACCACGGCCTAACAGCATCAGGGTTTAGCACAGGTTCTCCTGTAGTCTCAGATGCTACAATGACAGAAGATGAGAGTTTTGCTACCTCACCTGTCGTTACTGGCTCACCAGAGGTCGGTTCAGCTACCATAAGTCAGAGCTACTCTTTTGTAACTGACAACATAGTTACTGGAAGACCTGACTTAGAAGATGCAACAGATCCTAACACACTCTTTGAACAGGTAGAACAGAAAATGCTTGGTGGATGGCCTAAACGTATATACGATCATACGGATCTAGCGATAGCTAGAGGTCACTCAAAGGGTTACAAGTCTCTATACAAGTTTGGGTATAATCCAGATGTAGATGGGGATGAAGAGACTATCTGGTCGCAAGGGGGTAACTTTAACTACCCTACGGGCGCTGTTACAATGTTTGTCAGCAGCACAAGTGCAAATGATGCTAATGGTGGTACAGGTGCTAACAGTATTCTTATCCAAGGGTTAGATGAGAACTACGATGAGATAGAAGAGACAGTTCTTCTTAACGGTCAGACACAAGTAGCTACTCAAAAGTCCTATCTAAGATTGTATAGAGCTTTTGTTACTCTAGCTGGAACAGGTGGAACTGCTGGTGGTATTATTTATGTAGGTTCTTCTGGTGCTACTAGCGGTGTACCAAACACTACAGTTTACGCTAACCTGCATCTTGGTAATCAGACACAGATAGCTGCATACACTGTCCCTGCTGGTTACACACTTTATTTAAACGATATAAACTTTACCGCTGCATTATCTCAAGCAAATAAAACTGCAACTTGTACTTTTGTAAGTCGTGACTTTGGATCGAACGTATTTAGGTCTAGGTTTATTAACGTACTACAGAGTAACCAATTAATTACCAAGTTTGAGTACCCACAACCTTATTATGAGAAGACAGATTTAGAGTGCAGAGTTAGCACTAATACTAGCAATAACGCAATAGGGGCTTCCTTCCAAGGTGTCCTGATTAAGAACCCAGCTTAAGGTTATAAGATGCCAAAGACAGCCCTAAAGAATAAGATGGAAGAGCATAACAAAAAGTCTAAGCATAAGGTAACTATGCGTATGCTTGAGGCTGTATATGATAGAGGTGTAGGTGCCTACCGTACAAACCCATCTTCAGTACGTCCTAATGTGACTGGACCTGAGCAATGGGCTATGGCTCGTGTCAACAGCTTCCTTAAGATCGTCAGAGGTTCTAAGAAGGCTAATCACGACAAAGACCTACTACCATCAGGTCACCCGTCTAGCAGTAAGAAGTCAGTTTCTAAAGCTAAACTAGCTAATGACGTATTTTCTACTGAGATGGAAGCTAGAGCTAGAAGTATGGACATGGGTTGTGAAGGTAAGATCCACGTACATGAGGATGGCATGGGACAGGCTGTGTACATGCCCTGTGGTAGCCATGAAGAGTACCTAGCTTACTATTCCCGCGATGAGGTAGCTGAAGATCCTGAAGAGCCATCAGTGAACCGCTTAGACGCTCTCAGAGCTATCGTACAGGAAGTGATGAAGGAAGAGTTCACTAAGGCTGAGTACCAAGGTGAGAAAGTAACTTTAAACAAGCCTCGTCGTATTCAAGGTGGCAACAAGAAGTTTGAAGTATTCGTGCAAGATGGTGATAAGGTAAAGCGAGTTGCCTTTGGAGATCCTAACATGGAGATCCGTCGAGATGACCCTAAAGCCAGAGCTAATTTCCGCTCCCGCCATTCTTGCGATACCAAGAAAGACAAGACTACAGCAGGTTACTGGTCTTGTCGTATGTGGGAAGGTGGAACATCAGTGTCCGAACTTACTAAGGCAGAAGAAGATTTTAAACCTCATCAGATGTATGACCCTAAGACAGGTGACGCTTTAATGGCTGCTACTTATGAGCAACATCTAGATTTGAAGGAAAGGGGTTACACTCACAATAAACCTCTTACAAAGAGTATTGAAGGGCAAATCCTAAAGGCTGATGAAGAACAGCGTCTAGTCTATGGGTGGGCCTCAGTCGTTACTGAGAAGGGTGAGCCAGTGGTTGACCGTCAAGGTGACGTAATCGAACCTGACACACTCGTTAAGGCTGTCAATGGCTTTATGGAGCATA
>Ga0208792_1000218_pt1 | contig 24183 bp, 33 predicted proteins | sample 14_taG_FD_184087 | JGI IMG/M metagenome (GOLD analysis project Ga0208792, IMG submission 184087) | Marine viral communities from the Subarctic Pacific Ocean - 14_ETSP_OMZ_AT15311 metaG (SPAdes) (version 2) | ecosystem: Environmental > Aquatic > Marine > Oceanic | place: Pacific Ocean | collected...
GAAGGTTACATTACGAACAAACGCAGACCTAATGTGTTGTATAACTCTGCCCTTTACTCGGACAGAGTATACATCTTTGTGTAGGTTCCAATATGTTTCATGGCGTTGGTTAATGATCGGGTTCATAGTAAATACTCCTTAGTATTTCTTGACTTTTTCTACAATAGTCTTAACGTCATTGATTGTATAACACAACAGACAGTCTTTGCATTTCTGTCCTGTGCAATTCTGCCTGTCTACATCCTCATGCTCTAGCACATTGTTGAATGTCTTGTCAAAGAACTTAGGCGGCTTGGACATGATGTGAGACTTTTTAGGATTGGAATAGACAAGGTTAAGGTTCTCAGGCTTGCCATGCTTTTTGATGTAGCGAAACACAATGTCAACTCGCTTAGTCCACAAGGCAAAGCGACACCAAGGATTGTCAAGGACAATAGCCATAAGGTTTTCCATGTGCTGATCGTTGATCAGTTCACCATGTGCTGAGAAACGAAACACACTGTCCAAGATACGAGGTATCTCTTTGGGTTCCAATGGGCGGCTAGACAACAGGTCACTGTTACGCTGCAAGGCAGGAGCCATGTTCTTACGGAAGCCATCAAGCATCTTGTGACTGTAGCAATCACCACAGATATTATCTGTCTTGTGTTCAACAGCTTTAGCATGTTGCTCAATGCAATAGGTATTTGTTTTTGTGTTGGTACTGATAGCACGAAACTCAGCAAGTTTACCTGTCATATTTGATATGTGAACAGCAGTCATAGTGTTACTCCGTAAAAAGTGTCCAACATTGGACCGTTTCAGTTTGTTACAGTGTAGTATATAAATACTTAGTACTTTTATAAATGTCAAGTACTAAGTATGTTATACACACTAGTTGATGGTTAGCGGTATGGGGTAAGCATAGTCGATGCCAACAAATTCATCGGGTACATATTCCTTGCACTCTAACATCTCAATGTTAGCGAGAGGTGTTTGCATCTGAGCCAACAGCATAGCTGTTTCGACAGCAGACTTCCAATCGTTTACGTTAGGCATAGTATCGTCCAGCTTAACTACACTAGGCACATTATCAATGCCTAGCGTTACTTCATATGCTTGTAGATAACTCATGTTTGTTTCTCCAATTCCTTACGGATTTTAGCCAGTAAATCTACTAAAGATTTATCTGAACGCATACTAGTCTTAGGCAGTAGCTGCTCACACATGGTGAGCAACTTTAGTTCAAGTTCCTTCATATTACCCTGCCAAAGCAGCAGGGTTTTTGTCCATCAACTGCTTGTAAAGCAGAGTGGTTTGCTCCCAGCTTTGGATATATTCCTTACGTAGCTGGGCCTCGGCGGTCATGTTGGGGCATTTGTGAGGCAGGATGCCAAGCTGTTGTAGCTTCCCAACACGGTAAACTATACGGTTATGAAACTCGTTAAGGTTACGAGCCATTTCTTTGGCTGTCATGGTCATGTAGTTCTCGACTACATAATCATCAATGACGCTGTAGTTATATGTATAACACGCTGCCTTCGACATATGGAAGGTGTGCTGCTCATACAAAGCAGGGTTGCTAGACTTGACGATAGGACGGGTTGTGTTTGTGTTGGTAGTCATGTGCATATCTCCTATGCTGTAAAGTGTCCAATGTTGGACCGTTTGGTTGGGGTAGTAAGTGTAGTATATAAATAATAAGTATATCGTAAGAACTCTATACTTATTATGTTATACACACTAAGTGTTTAAGCCAGTGTTAGTTTAAGGTCAAGCTCTTTCCATCCTACAGGCATACACATTACTGCTGTATTTTCTAGCAGATCAACAGCGATATCACCAACCGACATTGAAGGATGTTTCTGTAGTGATACTACATTGATACCCTCTCTGGCATAGCCATTACCTGCATCAAATATATCTGATAATGCAAGTGACATACCATCAGTACAACTGATCAACATGGTCTGTTTATACATACCAAGTTCAATGGCATCCAATGCCCTTCGATTGGCATTTTCCCCATTGGGAAACATCAAGGCAAAGTATGCTAAAGCAAAGTCACTGTCCTGTTGTGCATTAATGCGCTTCACTTGATCGTCGGATAGTGGACGTTGGTAAATCATATAGGTCATTTTATCGTACCCTTCTACGAAGTTTTTGTTTAGCATAACGTAAAGACTTACGTTCTATCTGCCACAACTTGCGGCGTTCCTTGTAAGTCATATCATTCTGTCCAACATTGGACCGTTTGATAAACTTAATAAAGTTTAAGAGTTTCATCCATCCATATACTCCCTGAGTGCCTTACGGAAATCCGTTTGGCGATTACGTTTAGCTTTGTTGCCCTTTTTAGGAAGGACAACTTGCGGTGACTTGCGTTCCTGCAGCATAGCTTTAGCTACAGGATTGACAATACCCATTGGGGCATTCTTCATATTACGATTAGGCACTTTCATTTTTAAACAAATCCCAAAACATCCATCCTAATGCACAAACTTGCACAAGGATTAAACCTGCAATTACACCAGACAAAAGATACTCCATTAAAGTTCGTCCCAAAAGATGCCCTTGAAGAAATCTCTATCTTCTGGCGATACGTTAGGCATGGCTTCCTGTATCAAAGCACCATCCATCCATGCTCTCACTTGTTCAAGGTTCACATCAATCTCTTTAGAGCGAACATCATCGGACAAGATAGATTTTACTTCAACAAACATATAAAAGTTCCTTTTAAAAGTGTCCAACATTGGACCGTTTCGGTTGGGTCGTTAGTGTGTTATATAAGTTATATATACTTTCACTAAAGTATCAAGTATATATAACGTTATAACCACTATCAAAAGATAGTAAGATTAGGCCATATGTACACTGCAAACCACAACAATATAGCCAGAACAACGGCAGCATTTAAGGCAACCATAATACCATTACCAATGGTATAAAGAATGTTTAAGACAGCTTGTTTCATATTAAAAGTTCCTTTTAAAAGTGTCCAACATTGGACCGTTTCAGTTACGCTCTGCTTGGCGAAGCCAACGCTCTGCTGTAGTTACATCAGCAGCACCTGCTTTCATACAGGCAATCACAGCCTCATCATGAGCCTCACGCTCAGATTGCAGGTCTGCATTAATCTGCTCTTGCAGATCAGCTTTCCATTGCTGCTGATCAGCCTCAGACATATCCCGATAGAACACAAGATCACCGCCACGTGGCCTAAAGCCATAGGCATCTTTGTACATATCGCTGAAGTTATCCATATAGAAGTTCCTTCTAAAGTGTCCAACATTGGACCGTTTCAGTTTGTAGTACGTTATATAAATAATAAGTATATCGTAAGAACTCTATACTTATTATGTTATAACTACTATTTACATTCCGTCTTCGTGGCATCCATATGGTGCAAGGTATCCCATTTCAAGGATACTATCCCAAAATTCTTTCGCTGATTCTGCGGTTAAATCAGACCATTTTTCTACGAAAGCACGGCGCATCATCCCATTACCACAATCGTCAATCTTATCTTGAACTGATTTAGGAAGATTAAGGCAGTGTACATAATCATCTTCACCCCATGAAAAATATGATTTAACATCATCTTGATTACCAAATTTCTGTAAGAAATCGTTGCGGCCCATTTGATAAGCGTCAGCTTCCATATAAAGATTAAACAATTTTGACATGTAGAAGTTCCTTCTAAAGTGTCCAACATTGGACCGTTTCGGTTTGATGGTGTGTTATATAAAAGCAATAGGTAGTTCGTAAGAACTTACTACCTATTACTTGTTATAACCACTAGTTAGCAAAAAGATACGACTACGAAAGACGTAGTGTCGAAACCCACTCTTGCAGGTGTGATGGTTAGAAAGGTGAATGGCAGACGGGCTACCCAGCTTGTCGAACGTACTAGCATTTTGTTACTCCTGATATGTTAGTGGACCGTTTCGGTTTGATAGTGTGTTATATAAAAGCAATAGGTAGTTCGTAAGAACTTACTACCTATTACTTGTTATAACCACTAGTTAGTGATTAGAATGGAAGGCCAACAGATTTTACTGCTTTAGCAGCAATGTGTGTATTTGCAGCATCTACAGGATCATCTGCATCAAGCTCTGCTTCAAGCCGTTCTTGCTCAATCATGAGCATCTCAATGATCTCTTCAAGATCAAGGCCATTGCCTTTCACAATGTCCATCATTTTGTCTACGACAAGCTGCGGAGTAACCTTTAGGTTAGGATTTGGTCCAACATTGGACACTTCTGCTTTAGCAGTAGGTTGTTCCGTTGGTTCAGCTTTAGCTGTAGTATCAGCTTCGCTGTCTGGATTGGCAGCTTTACGCATTGCAGCTTTTAAAGCTGTAAGACTAGAACCTTTGAACTTGCCTTTGGCAATGAAGTCACGGCACTCTTTTTCGTTTTCAACGAACCAAAGAGCCTCAGAACGGCGGCGTTTATCAATACCATTGATCCCATGAGTGACCAAGGTTTGACGACTGATTTGACCACTATCCATCGGAGATGAGGCTTTCAACTTCTGTAGAAGTTTACCCAACCGAGTATCAAAGCCATTGGCTTTTACAGTCTGTTTCAACGAGTTGAGTTGACGCCACATTTTACCAAGGGCTTTGCCCTCTGCAATATCGTCACCGATTGAGGTAGTTTGGTTTTGGTTTGGAGTTGCCATGGTTAGTTTTCCTTTTATCTATTCTGTTTATATGAGAGAACTTATATCTCTCGTAAAGAACGAGATATAATTCTCTTTATAAACTAAGTAGAATAGAAAAAAGGGTTTGTCAAGTGGGTTGGTTTTGGTGATTGATCGAAGATCAAAAGGTCGCATGATGATCCTCGGCGCAGGTCGTTTCGCATTGACTGCAGGTATCGAAGATACCGAAGTTCGTACGTGAAACTCGTGAGGAGTGTTGCTGAATTGTCACAGTTTGTATATAGATGGAACATCTAAAAAGTGTCCAACATTGGACCGTTTGACCATTGGCAGAGCTATGCATGGCTTGTAGGATCACATGACTGACCAATACCATTGGTGGGGTAGGGTATTTTTAAGCATCGGCTTCACTACACATCTTCGATGTGAAAACCCTTGGTATCAATTCACTATTTATAGTGGCAACTGATTGAATAACACTTGTCGTAGACAAGGAAGCTGTTGAAATCACTCACTCTTTAGAGTGTTTGGTGTGATGATCACCTCATCTGCCCTCACCGCAACGGCTGCTTAGGCATTATGCATAGGTACAGGCGCAGTGACACGTGAGGGGCAAGGGCCACCCCCGTACCCAGCGTATATATGCATGTACTAATACACAGATTAGGTTTTTTAACTGGTAACCACAAGGTATATATACGTACTATGATACCCCATAGACACACTTACTGTGATATATTTGTCACACTATGCCCTAATGCTACACTAAAATCCTACCACATACAACATTAGGGGTTGACATGTTTTACCGAATGTGTAAAACTATCATAGTAGACAGTAGACACTCACTTACAGTGATTCATTGATAGATAAAAAATAATTCTAATCTATTAATCACGTAAATGCAGACACTTTAAGTGAGGAAACACAAATCCTACTACTTAAATGTACATAAATAACAATAATATGTAGAAAGTACTTGACAATGAGTAAGAAATCTGTAAAACTATATACAGACAATGTATTAGAAGAGTTTTATAACCACCTTCTTGACGGTAATTTAGACCAATTGCACATACCACATAGTGATGTATTCTATGTAAAGGCTGCAGTTGATGCTCACTACGGTAAATCATTTACATTAAAGCACGTAGAAGAAGCAATGAGGCTGGAAGGCTGGACTGAGAAATCATACAGTGATCCTAACTATGGAAAATAACTTATATGGCTATTCCTGAAAGAGTTAAAACTAAAATGAAAGAGGAAGGACTCCAAGGTGTTAATAAACCTAAGAGAACTCCTAGCCATAAAACAAAATCTCATTGTGTAATGGCTAAAGAAGGCGATAAGTATAAGTTTATTAGATTCGGACAGCAGGGTGTTAGTGGTGCAGGTAAATCCCCTAAGACTGCAAAAGATAAAGCACGTAAGAAAAGCTATTATGCTAGACATAATGCACAAGGAAAACCAACGAATAAGTTATCAGCAAAGTACTGGTCACATAAAGTAAAATGGTAAAGGATATAAACCAATGGGAATTTTAAGTAAAGCAGCTAAAGCCGCTGCAAAGGCCGCAAAGGCCGCAAAAGCAGCGAAGGCTGCAAAAGCTGCTGCTGCAGATAAAGCTAAACCAAAAACTAAAACTAAAGCTAAAGAATCTCCTAATACAAAGTATGTAGGTTCTGGCCCTATTTCTGAAGTAATTGAGGGTAAGAAAACTAAAACTAGAGCTGCTACTCAAGGTAAAAATAGAGTACCTGAAGCTGAAAAGAAAGATCAAGCTAAGAAAGCTACTGGTCGTATTACTGCAAAGAATACAAAGCCGGGAGCAAAACCATTAAGCATGAGTAAATACCGTTCCTTTACAGATGCACAACGTGCTAAAGCTAAAGCACAAGCAGGTATTGATTTCCGTGCAGGTAAAATTACTAAAGCAGAGCGTGATACTATTGTAAAACGTATTGATGCTGCTAATGCTGCTGAAGTAGATAAAGGCGGTCGTAAAATGGCTCAAGGTAAAGCCGATAAAAAACCATTTAAAGGATATACTCCTAAGTCTCCCTTTAATAAAGGTGGAATGGCTAAGAAAAAAGCTACTGCATATATGTATGGTGGCATGGCTAAAAAGAAAAAGAAGTAATGTCCAATAAAATTAAATCAGATGCAAAGCGTTTATCAGATAGTCAATTCAAAGCTATCTATAAACAAACTAAAACTCAAGCATTAAAGAAAGCTGGACTAAAACCTATTAAGTAATTCAACCCTTCCCGTTGTGTTGATCGTGCATAGCGGGAATGCATTAATAGCTGTAGTTATTTAAACTTGAACATGGTATAACTATCTTATGGTTAAACATAAGGAGACATACCATGTTCAAGAATATTATTAAAACAATACAACAAGCACAAGAACGTAGAGTGGCATACTGGCAGCTACAACATATGTCAGATAAAGCTCTTAGAGATATAGGAGTAACACGTGGCGAAATCAGGCAAAAAGTCTACCGTTAATGCAGCAGGTAATTATACTAAGCCTACTATGCGTAAACGTATTGTTGCTTCAGTCAAAGCCGGAGGCAAAGGAGGTAGGCCCGGTCAGTGGTCTGCCCGTAAAGCACAGCTTGTTGCCTCTCGTTACAAGAAGGCAGGAGGGGGATACACTACATGAAGGTAAATGCACCCAAAGGCTATCATTGGATGAAGCAAAAAGATGGTAAATTTAAACTAATGAAACATAGTGGTAAGTTTGTATCTCACAAAGGAGCAAGTCTTACCGCTAATTTTCCTGTGCAGAAAAAACATACTGATGCCAAAAAGTAAAAGCCAACAGAGTCTTGATAGATGGACTAAGCAGGATTGGAGAACCAAAAGTGGCAAGCCCTCTACACAGGGGTCTAAGGCTACTGGTGAAAGATACCTTCCTGCTAAGGCTATTAAATCTCTTAGTGATTCTGAGTATGCTGCTACAACCCGTGCCAAACGAAGAGGCACGGCTAAGGGTAAGCAGTTTGTGGCTCAACCTAAGAAAGTTGCAAAAAAAGTAAAAGCATATAGGGGGAAGTAATATGCCAGAGATTGTTATGGAACGTATACTTAAATGGCAAATCATGCCACGTATTATGATGCTTGCTGTTACTGTACTAACATACCAAACGGTACATTGGTTTATGACATTGCCTGATCCATCAGTACAACAATCTGGTTTAGTATCCATTTGTATGGGCGCACTTACAGGTTGTTTTGCTGTATGGCTTGGCAATGAGAAGCATAAATAGTCCTATACATAAAGAAGTAAATAGGTTCCTTTGGATTGTCAAAGGGCGGTTAGCCCCTGATGAATATAGTGAACAAGACTACTTAGATGTATACGACTCATACTTTAAAAGGCTTTGGGGCAATCATGAGAACTGTGTTCATGAGGAAGGCTTTGAAGAAGCATATACGGAGAAGTATAAAAAATGATTGGTCAACTAATAGGAAGTCTTACAGGTTTAGCTACCAGCATCATAGATGGTAAGACACAAATAAAACTAACTGAAGCTGAAATAAAAAAGAAACAGCTTACTGGTGAGATTGATTGGGACTTGGAAGCTATGAGAGCTACCGAGAACTCATGGAAGGATGAATGGATTACCTTACTATTTAGTATTCCTCTTATACTTGCATTCTGTGGTGAATGGGGTAATGCTATAGTTGCACAGGGCTTTGCGTCACTAGAGATAATGCCTCAGTGGTATCAGATTGCATTAGGTGGAATTGTTAGTGCTTCCATAGGAATGCGTTCAGTGAGTAAGTTCTTTGGAAAGAAATAATAATGTGATAAAAATGCCACAGTTAAGTGAAACTGACAGGCAGTTTATTGTATTAGAAAAACAACAAGAGTTAATACGAGAGCAAGCAAAGCTCATAGCGGAGAAAAAAATGACGTTTCAATTATCTAATCGTAGTAAAGGCAGACTAGAGGGAGTAAATCCTCAACTTGTACAAGTAGTAAATGAAGCTATTAAACGTACTAAAATAGACTTTGGTGTTACTTGTGGTATGCGTACTGTAGAGGAACAGGAAAAGTTAGTTGCTAGTGGTGCTTCACAAACCATGAAGAGTAAACACTTAGAAGGTCGTGCAGTTGATCTGGTAGCCTATATTGGTTCTAATATTACATGGAAACTAAATAAGTATGACGAGATTGCTGACGCTATGGCTGAAGCTGCACGTGATCAAGGTATAGCTATTAAGTGGGGTGCAGCTTGGAGTGTAGGTAACATTGCTGAGTGGGATGGTTCTATGGAAGACGCTATGAATAGCTATGTAGACCTGCGTAGATCACAAGGCCGTAGACCATTTATTGATGCACCACATTTTGAAATGATGTAAATGTGTATACCTTTGTACTAATAGTTTATCTTGGCATAGACAGAGAACGTATAGAGGACACAATGGTATTTAATACGATAGAACATTGTAACTACTACGCAAATCAAATAACTAAACGATATAGTACACACGGCATAGCACCAGAAGATAGAGCTATAGCTTATTGCTTACCCAAATATAAGGAACTAAAATAATGCCTAAGACTGAAGCAAACACAAGACCAGATAATCGTGATGTTAAACAAGCACGTTTAAAATACAGACAAGCTCTAGATTTATTTGAACGCAGGTTAGCAAACCTTAATAAGACTGACATGCTAAGTTATAAAAAAAACAAGCAATCTGAGGCTTTAAGAAAAGAATTTTTAAAAACAGTAAAGCCTTTTAATCGTATATTATCTGAAGGTGAAGAAAAAGCTATGGTTAGAAAAGTACAACAAACTATGTCTGATATGGGGTATAGCTCTGGTCGCTCTACTAATAGTGATAATCTTAAAAAACCTGTAGCCAAACCTAATTCTGCAGATACGCCCGGTAAAGGTAGCGATGAACCTATTACAAGACGCAATAAAAATAAAGGCGGTTTAATTAAAACAGGTGCAAAAGATTATCGTAAAGGTGGGATGTTTTATTAATGGCACGTACACTTACAGAAAAACAACAAGCATTTCTTAATGTACTGTTTGATGGTGCAGGTGGCGATGTAGTACTTGCTAAGAAACTAGCGGGGTATTCAGATACCTACAGTACTAGTGATTTAATCAGAGGCATAAAGGAAGAAGTACTTGAAGCAACTCAAATGTATATGGCAAGGAATGCACCAAAGGCTGCAATGGCTATTGTCGGTGGTCTATATGACCCCACGGAACTGGGCATTAAAGATAAAGTTGCTTCTGCAAAGGAACTACTGGATCGCACTGGATTGGTTAAAACAGAAAAGATGCAAGTAGAGGCAAAGGGTGGCGTTATGTTAATGCCAGCTAAGAATATAGAAGAAGATGATGACTAGGCCACTAGGCAAATGGAAATTACCACAGCCCACTGATGTAAAAGTTGATAATGAATGGGTTGACATTCCCCGAATTTCACGTACAATACCTTTTGGGTATATAGTTGATCCTGAAGATGATAGGATACTAAAACCTATACCCGATGAACTTAATAAGTTAGCACTTGCTAAAAAATATTTAAAGCAATATTCGTATAGAGAAGTTGCTAATTGGTTAAGCGCACATACAGGTAGAAGTATCTCCCATGTAGGGTTAATGAAACGGGTAAAGAATGAGCGAAGCAGAAAACAACAAGCTACAAGCCTACGCAGATGGGCAGAATATGCGAAAACGGCAATCGCCAAAGCGGAAGCCATCGAAAAGAAAAGGCTTGACAGCAAAAAAGACAACGAAGAAAGAGCTACCCCAGCCTAATATAATTGAGCATGACTATATCAAGGAGGTTGAGGAAACCCACAATGTTATCTTTAAGCCGAATGAGGGACCGCAGACTAACTTTCTTGCCGCAGGTGAAAGAGAAGTCCTGTACGGAGGCAGTGCTGGTGGGGGTAAGTCTTACGCTATGCTTGCTGATCCTCTTAGGTACATGGGTAATTCCAGCTTTAGCGGCCTACTATTACGCCACACAACAGAAGAACTAAGAGAACTTATTAGTAAATCGCAAGAAATGTATCCTAAGATTTGGCCCGGTATTAAATGGTCAGAACGTAAGATGCAATGGACTGCACCATCAGGGGCTACTCTGTGGATGAGTTATTTAGATAAGGATCAAGATGTTACTAAGTATCAAGGATTGGCCTTTAGCTGGATCGGTTTTGATGAACTTACCCAATGGGCTACACCTTTTGCTTGGAATTATATGAGATCACGTTTAAGATCAGCAGACCCTGAGTTACCTCTTTGTATGAGGGCAACTACAAACCCCGGCGGCAGAGGCCATCATTGGGTTAAGAAAATGTTTATAGACCCCTCACCTGCAGGTAAGTCGTTTATAGCTACAGACATTGAAACAGGTGAGCCACTAAAGTATCCATCTGGTCATGCCAAAGCGGGTAAGCCATTATTTAAACGCAGGTTTATTCCTGCAAGACTAAAAGACAATCCGTACCTGTCGCAACAGGGTGACTATGAAGCAATGCTTTTGTCACTACCAGAGCAACAACGTAGGCAATTACTAGACGGTGATTGGGACATTAAAGAAGGTGCAGCCTTCACTGAGTTTAATAGACACGATCATGTCATTGAGCCTTTTGAAATTCCTAATAATTGGGTTAAATTTAGAGCTTGCGATTACGGTTACGGAAGTTACACAGGAGTCTTATGGTTTGCGGTTAGTCCTGATGAGCAGTTGGTAGTGTACAGAGAGTTGTATGTATCTAAAGTTCTTGCGGTAGACTTAGCAGACATGGTACTTGAGGCAGAGGCTGGTGATGGTAATATGCGGTATGGCGTACTTGACTCGTCACTGTGGCATAAACGTGGTGACACTGGCCCTAGCCTAGCAGAACAAATGATTATGAGGGGCTGTCGCTGGCGTCCATCAGATAGAAGTAAAGGCTCACGTGTAGCTGGTAAGAACGAAATACACAGGCGTTTACAGGTAGATGAGTTTACAGAGGAAGCACGTATGGTATTCTTTAATACCTGTACTGAAACTATCTCACAACTACCTGCCATACCACTGGATAAAAAGAATCCAGAAGATGTAGATACCCACTCGGAAGATCACTTGTATGACGCACTACGTTATGGTATAATGTCTAGGCCACGCTTTAGTATATTTGATTATGACAGTAGAGGTACACCTCAGAATAGTATGCCAATGGCAGACTCAACTTTTGGATATTAAGGAAATATAAATGGACGAAGATAATACATTCATTGAAGACGAATCAATAGTACTAGAAGATAGTGAACAGTCTTCTATAGACGATTATCAAACCAATAACATTATTCCTTATATTGAGGGACGCTTTAAACGTGCAGAAGATTACCGCAATCAAGATGAACAACGCTGGTTAGCTGCATACAGAAACTACCGTGGTATATACGGTCCTGATGTACAATTTACTGAGGCTGAAAAGTCAAGAGTTTTTATTAAGGTTACTAAAACTAAAACACTAGCTGCATATCAGCAGCTTGAGTCTATTATGTTTGCTAACAATAAGTTTCCTTTAACAGTAGACCCTACAGAATTACCAGAGGGTGTAGTGTCAGATGTAAACTTTGATCCTAAAGAACCAGAGCAAATTAAAGAGTCAGAAGAAAACGATCCTGTAACTCCGTATGGATTTAAGGGTGACGGTAAAGAACTGGCTAAAGGTGCTACAAGTAAAACACTAGGTGAAATGCTTGGCTCCTTTACAGATAAACTACGTGGCGTAGATGGTTTAAAGAATGGCACAGGCATGACACCTACCGCTATTACATTTAGTCCAGCTATGGTAGCTGCAAAGAAAATGCAAAAGAAAATACAGGACCAATTAGAAGAGTCTAACGCAAGTAAACATTTACGTAATACTGCATTTGAGATGGCATTATTTGGCACTGGTGTTATGAAGGGTCCATTTGCTGTTGACAAAGAGTACCCTCATTGGAATGAAGATGGTGAGTACAGCCCCACTATTAAAACAGTACCGCAGGTATCTCATGTATCTGTGTGGAACTTTTACCCTGATCCAGATGCAAATAATATGGATGAGGCACAGTATGTAATTGAACGTCATAAAATGTCACGTACACAACTACGTCAACTCAAGAAACGTCCTTTCTTTAGAGACAATGTAATTGATGAAGCAATACAACTTGGTGAGAATTACAATAAAGAATTTTGGGAAGATGATCTATCTGACTATGCACCTGAACATGGCGTAGAACGCTATGAGGTACTAGAGTATTGGGGCATGGTTGATGTAGATTTCTTAGAAGAACAGGGCGTAGACATTCCCTCTGAGCTTAGTGATGTAGATGAACTACAGGCTAATGTTTGGGTTTGTAATGGTAAACTACTACGTATGGTAATTAATCCATTTAAACCTGCCCGTATACCGTATCATGCTGCCCCGTATGAACTCAATCCCTATAGCTTCTTTGGTGTAGGTATCGCTGAAAACATGGACGATACTCAAACACTAATGAACGGTTTTATGCGTATGGCTGTAGACAATGCTGTACTGTCGGGTAACTTACTTATAGAGATTGATGAAACAAACCTAGTTCCCGGTCAAGACTTGTCATTGTATCCCGGCAAAGTCTTTAGGCGTCAAGGTGGCGCACCGGGACAGGCTATTTTTGGTACTAAGTTTCCCAATGTATCAGGAGAAAACCTGCAACTGTTTGATAAGGCACGTGTACTTGCAGACGAAAGCACTGGCTTTCCTAGCTTTGCACATGGGCAAACAGGTGTATCAGGTGTAGGTAGAACTGCATCAGGCATTAGTATGCTTATGGGTGCAGCACAGGGAAGTATTAAGTCTGTAGTTAAGAACATTGATGACTACCTACTACGCCCACTAGGTGAGGGTTTGTTTAGGTTTAACATGCAGTTTGACTTTGACCCTGACATTAAGGGTGACTTAGAAGTTAAGGCACGTGGTACTGAAAGTCTCATGGCTAATGAAGTACGCAGTCAACGTCTTACACAATTTATGCAGATTGCAGCCGCACCATCACTAGCACCCTTTACTAAGTTTGATTATATTATTCGTGAGATTGCAAAGTCTCTTGATCTTGACCCAGACAAAGTAACAAACAATATGAATGAAGCTGCACTGCAAGCAGAAATGATGAAGGGCTTTCAACAGGAACAGCCACAACCGCCCCAAGGTGGACAACCATCAGTAGACGCATCTGGCGTTGGCGGTGCAACTATAGGTACAGGTGGAGTACCTGCGCCGGGACAACAAGGATTTACAGGAAATGAACAGCAACCTACTCAACAACCTCAAGCCGCTGGTGGTCAACCAGCAGGAATGGGACCAATTCAATAATTATGTTGAGGACTTAATTAAACAACAGCACCGCACTATAGAACAAACAGACGAAAGTATTATAGTTTATAGAGCGCAAGGTGCAATACATACATTACGAAGATTACTTTTATTAAGGGAAGAGGTACTACAGAATGGGTCTACTAAGCAAAGCTCTTAAAACTGCTGTAAAAGCTGCTGATGTAGCCAAGGATGCAAGTAGAACTAAACCTAAGTCTCAAATGAATCCTTTGGTTAAAGCAAGAAAAAAACTTGCCGAAACAGATTTTGAAAAATCAGCAAGTCAAGAAGTAAAAGATTTTTTATCTGTAGTAGAAGAAAAAGACCCTAATCAACTTGGTGAGTTTTACAGTCCTGTAGTTAGTACGCTAGAAGAAATGCCTATTGGCAAACAAGGTACTAAAGGGGAAAACATATCTGCTTTTATTCAAAAACGTGCGCCTAGCATTACAGGTTCAGAAAAAGGGAATTTACCTAAGTTAGACCCAAAGAAAAAATACACCCGTGAAGAAGCTATCGAAACACTAAAACCTATTGATAAATCTTATAGCATTGAAATAAATCAAAATCCAGCTTATCAAAATCCTAATCAAAGAGGTAATCAAAGACAAAATATTACAGATAAAGAAGAAAGTTACTTTGAAGTATTTGTAAAACAAAAAGATATAGACCCTGAAATAGAAGAAGTTTCAGGAGGACATTTTCAAGATGCAGGAATACTTGCACATACACGTTCATCTATTAGAAGGGAAACTCCTGCAGGTGGCCCTCTTACAAAAAAAATAAAAGACAGAGAACGCTATCTTCTAATTGAAGAAATGCAAAGTGATGTAGCTAATCTTGTTGAAAAAAATGTAGATGAATTAGGTATGTCTAGGATTTCAGAAGATGCTAGAGAAGTTTTTGCTGAAGAAGGACCACAAGGTAATTTTGCAAATGAGGTAGTAGACAATTTAGGTACACCTTTTAATAAAGAACATGAAAATATATTAAATGATTGGTATACTAAAATACGTAAAAGAACTGATTTAGGGTATGTAATAGGAGAAAACTATTCAAAAATTCAAGATGTAATTGACTTAAAACGTATATATAAAGATGTATTAAATATTGATGTAGGTGGACGTACCCCAGAACAAATACATAAAAATGCCTCTGTGCGGTTATATGAAAATGATGTAGACCCTGACGAATTAATTATGAATTTTGGTGATTCTGAATATGATATAGGAGAATATTTTGATGAAACTTTTAATTATTATTTAAAATTATCTACAGACGTAAGTAAAAAAGAACGTAAATTTGGAGAAATTACTTATCCTAAATCTGCTGTGCCTCTTAATACTAGAACAGAATATGTTACAAAGTTAATACAAGCTAATATTGCTTTGGCAAAAAAACAAGGCGTAACTAAAATAGTAATACCTGACTATAAAGAAATTGCTAGATTGCGTGACCACATTCAAACTGATGGAAATAAAGAAGATATATTTAAAATGACTTATGAAGATGCAGTAAATAAAGCATTAAAAAGTTTAATAAAAGAATCTAAAGGACAAATTAAAGTAGGTAAACGTGAACTAAAATATAATTCTGCAGAAGCTAGAGGTAATCGCAAAAGTACTGCAACTGAAATAGATATATCAGATTTTGATTTTAATCCTGATACACAAGCATTTAGATTTAATAAAGGTGGAATAGTACCAATGAATAACCAGACTCAGCAAGCATTTGCACTAGGTGGATTAAAAGATGAAGGTGGCGAAATTGATGAAGCGTCAGGTAATCGTGTACCCATTGGCGGCACTAAAGAAGGTGTACGGGATGACATATCAGCTAATGTAAGTGAAGGTGAGTTTATTTTTCCTGCAGATGTAGTACGATATCATGGCCTAGATAAAATGATGGCACTACGACAAGAAGCTAAGATGGGCCTTAAGCAAATGGAACGCATGGGACAGATGGGCAATAGTGATGAAGCTACTATTCCTGATGACTTACCTTTTGGCATGGCTGATCTTATTGTAGTTGGTGGCGAAGGTGAGCCTATGGAATTTGCAGATGGTGGATTTGTGCCACAGATGCAGACGTTACAAACAGCACCTGTACCTACAATGGGCGGTGGTACATCTACTGGTACGCAGACACCTATTGTGTATGATGACTTTATGAAGACACCTGTAGTGACTATGCAGGAATACCGTGACGCTAATGGTAACTCTATTATTATTACATCTGTAAATGGCAAGGCTACTACTGAAATACCTGCAGGGTATACATTGTACACACCACCTGCTAACACTGCACCTACAACTACACAAGCAGCTATTCAGACTGTTAATAGACGTAGCTACAGACCTAGTGGTGATGATGAAGGTCCAGAGCCACAGCCAGATCAACCAGCACCTGACTATAGAAATATGAATGACGATGAGTTTTTTAGTTATATGGCAGAGCAAAATGGCTTTGGTGCTAAAGCAGGTAATGCTGCAGGTTTAGCTATTGCTACTATGGTAGGTGGCCCTGTTGGTTTGTTAGTTGGTGCTTTAATGCGTAACAATAAAAATAATCAAATGGCTAATATGAAAAGTCGCATTGATAGAATGGATGATGGCCCAGCTAAAACTAATGCACTAGCACTTTATAAAGAATATGGTGGTGAAACAGACCCTAAGAAAAAAGAAGGACTATTTGCTAACATAACAAATTTTGTTACAGGTCTTGTTACTCCTGTTGCTAATGCACTTGGCATTAATCAAGAGGATGCTGCAAAGGTTGCACAGAATGCTGCAGTAACAGAAGTAAGTGGTACTGAACCTGCTACTGCTGCTGCTGCTGCACCTACAACAAGTCTTAAACCTATATTACGGCCTGATGTTAGTGTTACTGCACCTGTTACTCAAATAGGACCACAAGGTACAGCTATTGGTACATTTACTAATCAAGACCCTAGACAACCTACTGCATTTCCCGGTATGGGAGCTAGAGTAGCAGCAGGTAATGTACAACCAGCATCTCCTGAATTTACACTTAACAATGCGCCTCTTATAACTGCTAGTGGAGCTACCTCCCCTCAAGCTGCTTTATCTCCAATACGTTCTGCATCTGAAACAGGGCCATCTTCTATTAATCCAATGATTGGTACACAAGACTATGATACTAGACAAGAAGCATTAAGACCTAAAGTACGTCCTGAACGTACTGGCCCTGATTTTGACGCTCCTGAATTTAATAAAAACTTAATAGGATATGATGAAACGGGTATAAATGTACAACCTCCACAACCTACAGAAGCAGAACAAAACTTAGCAAAATTTCAAAGGGATCAAGAATTTAAAAAAAGATTCACGCCAACTAAACCTAATTTAATAAGAGAAGATAAACCTGATTATACTTCATTAAAAGCAACCCAACAAAGCTATGGACCTTCCCAACGTGCAGGTTACGAAAGTGATATGTATGCTGCAATGCAAGACATGCCCCCAGTTAATTATGTAGTTGCTCCCGGCGAAACAGGTCAAGCAAATAGAGTTTTACAAAAACAACCACAAACATCTGTAGAAAGTAGCTATGATGAAGTTGGTGTGCAAATGCAAGACCCACGTGAAACAGAAGGAATGGGTTCTCCTTTATCTCCTGTTGTTGGACCTACTACAGTCAGTGCAGAAGAAACATATGGCCCTGCTTCTGATAGATTTGTTCCAAGTTATCCAAGCCCAGATGCTTTTCAATACACTGCACAAAATCTTAATGCTCAAGCACAAAGGGAAGCTGCAGCACTTCAAGCATCGCCTGATATGTTTGGACCTATTCAAACACAACAAGCATTTGGTGATACTTCTTATATTGGGGGAACTCCATTTATTGCAGAACAAGATAAGAGGTATTCTATTTTTGGAGATGAACTTGAACCGGGTTTTAAAGATGCTTCTTTAGATGTAGCTGCACAACAACAAACTGCAGCACAAACTAGAGCCAGAGAAGCACAAGCACAACAGGCTAGAATACAAACACGTAATAAAGAAATTGCTACAGCAACCTCTAAGATACCTGCATACATTGCAAACTCTAAAGAAACACAGGATGCAATTAAAGCTGGCTACGTAGGTAGTACTACAGGCGGCTATGCTATTGGTAAAATATCTGGCAGTGATGGTAACGATGCTGGTGTTGTACAAAATGCAGATGGTAAAGTTACTAAACTTAAAGACTTAGAAGGTTACGGAGGTCTTAAAGGCACACAGCGTGGTAATATGACAGTGTTTAGTGATGCTGAAGGTACTAAGTTTGTTAAGAGTACATTTGGTAAAAAGACTAAACTAAATGGTGACAAGTATGAAGGACCGGGAATTACACGAAAAGATAAAGGTTTAGGAAATACTTTTTTTCAAAGTGCTGCAAATGTTCTTACGCCGGGAGATGGTAAAAGTTACGTTGATGGAGAATTAGTAAATGATAGTGGTAGTAGTAGAAGTAGTTCTACTAAAACATATAATAGTTTAGCAGAAGCTGCTAAAGATGGTCAACATGGACAATCTGTTAATATAGCTGGAAAAGGCGTACAAAAAGTTTCATTTGGGGATGCATCGTATGATGCTAAAATGAAAGCAGAAAGCGATAAAGCAGATGATGGAGGAAGTGACGATAGTAAAATTGTCTGTACAGAAATGTATCGTCAAACTCAACTTGTAGATTGGCAACACACTATGAAAATCTGGCATGTATATCAAGAAAAGTACTTGACACCTTATCATCAAATAGGTTATCATTGGTTATTCAAACCATATGTTAAAGGTATGAAAAAAAGTTCTATACTAACTAAATTAGGTGCTACACTAGCAAAACATAGAACAGAACATTTACGTTATGTACTAACTAAAGGTAAATCAAAAGATAACTTAGTAGGTAATGTTTGGTGTAAATTTGTACATCCATTAGTATATGTCGCTGGCATTTTTAAACAAAAGATAGGTAAGTAAATGGAAGAAGAAATATATTCATTTGATGATTACTTTAAAGAAGTTTTAAACCGTGTTTCTAATTTATCTGATAAAGAAAAAGATACATTAAGCTCTTTAAAGTCTTCTGTAGAAGGCAAGTTATTATCAAAAATACTAGGTCCAGAATTAACATCTATTAGTTTAGTAATTGATTCTAAACCTAAACGTGGTTTAGCTGCACGTTAAACAGCTAATTAGAACTGGCCTACCCACTCCCCTTACAACACAGGCTACGGTGGCCCCAGTAAATAGGAACTAAAATGGAAAACCAAATAGTAGAGGTACAAGAACCGCCCAAGTCAATGATGATGCAACGTAAGAGTAGAGTGCATGAACGTGTAGAGGAAGACGAAAAAGAACTACGTGAATTAATGGCAGAACGTGAAGGCGCAGAAAAAGAAGCTGAAGTACAGGCCAAAGAAGATGCAGAGCCAGAAGGTGCAGAAGAAAAGAGTTATAAGAAACGCTATGCTGATTTACGTAGAGGATCACAAAAAGCAAAGGCAGACTTAGAGGCTCGTATTACTACATTAGAGTCGCAGTTAAAACAAAGTGCTGCACAAGAAATTAAACTACCTAAGTCAGATGAAGACATAGATGCATGGGCAAGCCAGTATCCAGATGTAGCTGCTATTGTTGAAACTATTGCTATTAAGAAAGCACGTGAGCAACAAGAAGGTTTACAGGAACGTATTAAAGAAATTGATACATTACGGGAAAGTGCATCACGTGAGAAAGCTGAAGTAGAATTACTTAAAGCGCACCCTGACTTTGGAGAGATACGTGATAGTGATGAGTTCCATGAGTGGGCAGAAGAACAGCCTAAGTGGGTACAAGAAGCACTATACGAAAATGATAATGATGCAAGGTCTGCAGCACGTGCTATTGATTTGTACAAAGCAGACATGAACATTAAAACAAAAAAACCTAGCAGTAATAAAGAAGCTGCTAAGTCGGTGAATACTCGTAATACACGTAGTCAACCAGACGCTACATCTAACAATACTAAAATGTCTGAGTCACGTGTTAATAAAATGTCTACTAAAGAATACGAGAAACATCAAGACGAGATCATGGAAGCTATTAGAAAAGGTGAATTTATTTACGATATTTCTGGTAGCGCACGATAAAAAGACTTGACAAGTCTTAAATAAACAATATAACTATATACAACAGGTTTAACACAGCCCCCTACTTATTTGGACTACCTGTGTTAAATCTACTTTCACAAATATAAATAGTTTTAACGACTACCTAATGTCTTTGGCCCGTTGTGTAAAAGGTCGGCCAACTTTTTACAACAATGTTACCCATAAGAGTTAGCCTCATTACATACCGTTTGTAGTTTGTATCTGTGTCTTAATGCAAAGGAATAATACAATGGCATTTACGACAGCTACGGGTTATGGTAATTTACCTAATGGTAATTTTAGCCCAGTCATTTACAGCAAACAGGTACAACTTGCCTTCCGCAAGTCTACCGTCTGTGGTGACATTACTAACTCCGATTATTTTGGAGAAATCTCTGGTCAAGGCGATACCGTCAAGATCATTAAAGAACCCGAAATCTCTGTAAGCGAATATGCACGTGGCACAAATGTCACAGCGCAAGATTTGCAAGACGAAGATTTCTCTCTGGTTATTGACAAAGCTAATTACTTTGCTTTCAAAATGGATGACATTGAAGAAGCTCATAGCCACGTCAACTTTATGGAGCTTGCCTCTAACCGTGCTGCATACCGTCTTGCTGACCAACATGACCAAGAAGTTCTTGGTTATATGTCTGGTTACAAACAGTCTTCTTTGCACAGCAAAGCTGATGCACTGAACACTACCGTAAACGGTACTAAAGCAGTATCAACTGCTGGTTCTAACGAACTGCTTTCTTCTATGCAACTGAAGAAAGGTGACTTTGGTAACATCACAACAAGCTCCGCAGGGGATCACTCTATTCCTCTAGTGGCACGTTTGCCCGGTGCTACCGCACTTCCAACAGCTTCAGCTTCACCAGCAATGGTTGTAGCACGTATGAAGCGTTTACTTGATCAACAGCAAGTTGACACTCAAGGACGTTGGTTGGTAGTTGATCCAGTATTTATGGAAATTCTTGCTGATGAAGATTCACGCTTCATGAATGCAGACTTCGGTGAATCGGGTGGACTGCGTAATGGTCTTGTTCTCAATAACTTCCACGGCTTCCGTGTGTATTCCTCTTCTAATCTGCCAGCGGTAGGTACTGGGGCAGGAACATCTGGTGCTGCTAACCAAAACTCTAACTTTGGTGTTATTGTTGCTGGACATGATTCTGCTGTAGCAACTGCGGAGCAGATCAATAAGACAGAAACATATCGTGACCCTGACAGCTTTGCTGACATTGTTCGTGGTATGCATCTATATGGTAGAAAGATTCTTCGTCCTGAAGCAATCGTTACTGCCAAATATAACGCAGCGTAAGGGAGATATAACATGGCTACTTATGATATGACTTCCAGTGATACTGCTGGTGTTGGGGCAAATGTTCTTGCTGTCCCAACAGTAGTTGGTAACTCTGTACGCACCATTGAAGCAATCTTAGATATTGATGCAATGGTTACTGCTGGTTATTCTGGCGCAAACGGTGATGTTTTCCAACTTTTGGAAATCCCTGCCGAATCAGTTATTGTTGCTGCTGGTGCAGAAATCATGAAACCTTTCACGACTTCTTGTACTGCAGATATTGACTTCGCTGGTGGCGATGACATTATTGACGGTGCTGACTTGACTGCTGCTGCTGGTACATACCTTGCAAAAGGCACTAACGGTGAAGCTAACGTTGTCAATACAGGCGCAGCTTCTACGTTTGCTGCTGCTGCTTTGGCATGTGTTGGCGCTGCTGATACTATTGACGTTACTATTGCTGGTGCTGCACCTGCTACTGGGCGTCTTCGGGTATATGCAGTAGTTGCAGATGTTTCAGCCGCAATGACTGAACCTGCTGTTGCAGCACGTGACCTCATTTAATAAAACTAAATACTTTGGGGCTGGCTATATGCTGGCCCCATTAGTGTATCAAACTTATGCAACTAAAAACTCTTGGGGCATAAAAGGCTTATTAAGGAAACATAATGGCTCTTACTTTTCTTTCTTTAACTAATAGCGTTATTACACGTATGAACGAAGTGGAGCTAACTTCTAGTAACTTTACAAGTGCTAGGGGTGTACAGATACAATGTAAGAACGCAGTTAATGAAGCAATACGATACATTAACCAGCGTGAGTTTGGATATTCTTTTAATCACGCTACTAATACAGAATCATTAGTTCCGGGAAAAGTTAGATATACCTTGCCTACAAGCACTAAATCTGTAGACTACAACACAGTTAGAATTAAAAAAAGTACTACACTTGATTGCGCTGGTAGCAATCTTGGTATTTTAAACTATAATGAATACATACAAAATGAACATGCTAATCAAGAAGATGAAATAAACTCTACTACTTTAAATGGCTCTCACTCTAGTTCTGTTGAAACTTTGACGCTCACTTCTACTACAGGGTTTGATGCTTCAGGGACAATATATATTGGTAGTGAGCAAATTACTTATACAGCTATATCGGGCAATGATCTTACAGGATGTACACGTGGTGCAAACAGTACTACTGCTGCCCTACATGCAGATGGTGTGTTTGTGGCACAGTTTGATAACGGAGGTGTACCTAGAAATATTGTACGTACACCTGATAATAACTATTTAATATACCCTTTCCCTGATAAAGAGTATACTTTAACATTTGATTATTATACTTTTCCTTCTGATTTATCTGCTCATGGAGATACAACCACTATTCCTGAGAGGTTTGCTCCTGTAATTATAGACGGAGCCACTTCTTTTGTTTATCAGTACAGGGGTGAAACGCAACAATATCAATTAAACTTTTCTAGGTTTGAGCAGGGTATTAAAAACATGCAGAGTTTACTTATTAACAAGTACGACTATGTAAGGTCTACAATGATAGTTAGGCCAAGAGGCTCTAGTGCCTTTATGGCAGGTGTTAATTAATGCCAGATAGTTCTCAATCACAGCCAGTTGCATTTAACTGTGAGGGCGGTTTAGTTCTTAACCGTTCTAACTTTATTATGCAGCCGGGAGAGGCACTACAACTAGAAAACTTTGAGCCTGACATTTCAGGTGGCTACAGACGTATTAGTGGCTTTCGTAAATACGTAAATGCTGTTGTACCTCACACTAGCTCTAGCTCTGAATCACTACTAATGATTGCTAACTTTGACAATAAAGTATTAGCAGCCAGAGGTGAAAAGATATTTAGTTCTGCTTCTGCTGAGTTATCTATTGCTATTGCAGCAGATACAAGCATGACAGGATCAGGTACTATTACTGTACCATCTACATTAGGTTTTTCTTCTAGTGGTACACTACAGATTAACTCAGAGATATTTACTTACACAGGTAAAACATCTACTACTTTTACAGGCGTAACTAGGGCTGTATCTTCTACTGCAGCAGCACATTCTAAACTTGATGTAGTATCAGAAAGCTGGACTGTTAGAGACACAGGTAGAACCAGTGCTGCAAAGTACCACTTTGAAAGATATAACTTTGACGGTAACGAAAAGATTATCTGTGTGGATGGGGTCAATGCTCCTGTAATATTTAACACTTCTATGGCAGCAGCAGACGTTAGTGATAGTAGTGTAGCAGGTGCTACTGTTGTAGCTGCATACAGAAATCGTATGTTTTATGCAGGTAAATCTACTACTCCGCAAGAAATAATCTTTAGCGAAGGATTTAATGAAGACGGTTTTAATACGGGTGCTTCTGATCCTGCAGGAAGCATTAGTGTTGATGATACTGTAGTTGCACTAAAGGTTTTCCGTGATAGCTTGTTTATCTTTTGTGAAAACAGAATATTTAAACTTACAGGTTCTACCTCAACTAATTTTTCTGTAGAACCTGTTACTAGAAACATTGGTTGCATTAACAGCTTTACCGTACAGGAATTTGCAGGTGACTTAATCTTTCTTGGTCCTGATGGATTACGTACTGTTGCTGCGACTGCACGTATTGGTGATACTGAACTGGGTACTATTAGTAAAAACATCCAGACTGTATTTGATGAGAACATTAAAGATGCTGGAGCGTTTGACTCCGTAGTTATACCCGATA
>Ga0208792_1000226_pt1 | contig 23514 bp, 7 predicted proteins | sample 14_taG_FD_184087 | JGI IMG/M metagenome (GOLD analysis project Ga0208792, IMG submission 184087) | Marine viral communities from the Subarctic Pacific Ocean - 14_ETSP_OMZ_AT15311 metaG (SPAdes) (version 2) | ecosystem: Environmental > Aquatic > Marine > Oceanic | place: Pacific Ocean | collected...
TTGAAAGTGTTGCTAGAAGTGTTCGCTTGAATGAGTTTGGAACTTATGGTAAGAACATTGATTTGGGATTTGGCACCGGCACTTCTAATAATCTGATGTACAAACTGGCTTATGAATTTTTCAAAAAGAAAGGCGACTGGTCTGAAATAAAAGAATCGCGTAAAACAAAAGCAGGGTTTATTGCACTTGCATTTGCTGACGATGAATTTACTGAAAAGTTTTTAGCAAACGTTATACTTGACGACCCCTACACTTACGAATCAATTACGAAACAGGCTTTTTATACATGGCATTACGAAAACTTTATTAATACAACGGCCTTGAAAGATGTCATTAAAAAAGAGAATGCGGGAGACGGCTCCGTTGTCAATTGGTCAGACGTTGTAGTTGAAAAAGATGGCTTTTCTGTATTCATTTCCAGATCCGGCTCACCGTTTAATGCTGGTTTTCCGGTTATCTGTGTTGTGTTTGAGGGCACACGAGAAGACACTAAAAAAGCCGACGAGATTGCAGCCAAAGCATTTGATTATTTATTTCCTCTAGTTGGCCGTAAAAAGTATAGTGATCTAACACCAGATGAAAAAAGTAGTATAGAAGAATTTGTGTGGGTTAAAGAGTTTAACCATAAAAATGATGATCCCAACAAGGGGCAGCCTTTTAGATACGCTGGAATAGAAGATGCTGTCGACACAATTAAGTTTTGTGTCGGCGCTGATTACGCTCAGTTGGTTTGGGGGCTGGGTAAGGCCGACGCTCCCCCTCAAAGTTATTATGATTTTGTAGAATACGGCTTGGCGAATTTGGCTGAAGCAAACTCGCGTTACGAATTAATTCAAAAATCTTTGTCGGCTACAAATGACAAACCAACAGATGTGGTATTCGATGAACAGCTAGCCGCTTTGAGCGAAGCCCTTGTTAAAAAAGATGAGGCTGTACAAAATGGCCCTGCATTATTTTTTGATTTAGCGAACAAAGACGAATTATGGTATCAGTCTCTTTTGAGCGATTTGAAAAAATACGAAGGAATAGATAGTCCTGAAGTTGTGGATGCTATTTTAAAGCCGCAGTATTCTCTTAGTTTAAAAAATACCAGCGAGACAATAAAAGAGACTTACGCCCCGCTAATTGAACAGTATAAAATACAAAGAAGTGCCGATCCAAGAATTTTGACGATGGATTTCGACACCGCAAAAGTTTTAGAAGACATTATCTTTTATTATGATCAGAGCTTCAATTTGTTGGCTATTGGTGCGGCAGAAAACAAATCGACCAAAGAGGCCCCCGCACAACAACAAGATCGAAAGCAAAAGAACAACATTCCGTTTGAATTTACAGACCTTGCCGATCAGCCTTTATCAGATTTAGACAAATACTATTCAATCTTGCCGCTTCCACCAGAAGATAATACATCTGGACTCATGGGTGTTGGCTTACAAGGTCCGATTCTTATCGTTACACAATACTTTGTGGATGCTCTATCTGATTCCAGCAATTATGAAAAAGTTTTGGGTACTTTAGATGCTAAAGAATCTAAGATTTTCCCAAGCGGCCCAATGACTGGCCCTAAATCTATTTTCATTCAGAAAGACGATAAAACCGTTTTACGAGAAAACGCACCGTTCTTTGTTCCTTATACAGAAATGGGCACTAAAGTTGTGGGCGCGAATGAGGTCTTCGCTACACTGTTATTAAAATCTGCTAATCGCTTTTTCATTTCTGGTAATGAAATTGTTTTAGGGGATAGTAAGGGCGGCGTTTATTCCTTTGCCACCAAGTCTTTAGAGGTCGCAGGCGGCGTCGTAGACTTCTTTACTACACCAACAACTTTCCAAGATGCTGATTTGATTTCTGCTGACAACGTTCAGGTCTTTTTAGATAGGTTTTATTATCCTAAATTATTAATAAAGCCAACGGTTAGGAAACAAAAAGCTGTAGATGTCGATAAAGATGAGGGAAAAGCTCTTAAAAAGAATGAAGGGGCGCCCTCTACAAAGAAGGCTAAAAACAAAAAAGTCGTAGATCTGGATGATTATAATTCTGCCAACAAGCTTTTTGCCAAACAAGTATTTGTTATCGCAGCCCAGAGCAGCAATTCTCCATGTCTAACAGAATTGGCCAACATCGTTAAAACAGGAAAAATAGAGGATGTATACATCTTTCTTTTAACCAAGTTCCCATGGGATCAAATGGTTGCGAAATCTTTATTAGCTAATTTGAGAAGAATAAGCAATTTAATAGATACTGAAGCTTCCCGTCAATTTGCTGATCAAATCAACGCCTGTTTGAGAGACCTAAACGTAGAAAAGATTTTGGCAGCTTTTGCTAATTTTAAAAACTCATTCAAAAATCTAGACAACATTATAGGCGCTAGTTTACCGGAGATTCCAAAGTTAGGACAGGCCGTTCCCTACATTTACATTTTAGACTTCCAGAAGATAACTAGAGATGCGCTATTTAAGGCCCTAGCAGAGGCTGTGTTCGCTTCTTTGGGCTTCTTGCTAGGGATCATGCTTAAAGACCTTTTGGCGGCTTGTGAGCAAGATGGTAGCCTTCAATCGCTAATGTTTGATTCCAACAAGGGGTCACTTGGAAAGGACAACCGTGGAGCTAGCGAATCGGATGGTGAGCTTAAAAAGGTTTATGTTGATTTGATTGCTTTGATAAAGGCTAGCCGCAAAGACAATTTAGAAAATGTTCTTAATGAATTATTAGATGTATTTCCTCTTGTTAAAACTGCGCCAGCGCCAGCCCCGCTAGTTGTTATGGAAGATTGGCTTGACACCTTGTCCTCAAAAGTTTCTGCGTATGATACAAAGTCTCTATTACAAGGTATAGCCGGCGAAGAAGTTATTAAGAGAGTTATCGACGTTGCTTCGACACAGCAGGATGTCTTGAAGAAAACGTTCAATAATAACTATAATGTGGTACTTTTGTATAAACATTTGAACAAATACATCGACATAGAATTAATAAACCAAGAAATTGTAGCAGTAACTACAATTATTCCCGACCCCTGTTTTATTAATTTGGGACAACTTGGAACAGAAGACCTCCAACTATTAAAAGACTTTTTAGGAGATGATGCGGATGCCTACATAGACGGATTGATTAATGATGCTTCAAATCAAATCAATTCGGCTTGTTCAAAATTTGCTGACGGTCTCTATAAAACATCATTAGAATTGCCAAATCTGATTTCAGAATCATCTAAAAAGGCGCTGCAGGGAATGGTGGATACAACTTTAAATCCGCTTATCGGCGTTCAGAATAATTCAAAATCTCAATTTTTGGCTAGCCTTAATGATATCATCAAGGAAATGAAAAAGATTTATGCTGGGCCAGATAAAGCTTCAAAATCAACTTTAAAATTGGGCGCCGGCGAAACTGTCTTCTTAAAAAATGTTTTGGCGCCCAAACAACAGTTCGGTGACGTTGACGTGTTTGAAAAGGACGCCCTCGATGACGCCAAAACCGCATTTTTCTTTACTCGCTCTTTGTATGCGAACTTTAAAGGACAGGGGTTGGGTGTTTATGGGAAAATTGGAGGTACTGGAATTAACCCGTTCTGTCTGGATGTTAACAATGATGGTTTTTTCAATTTTTTTATAAATCAATTAAATGAGGTAGATCCAATTACCACTATTGACATTAACGAATGGCTCAATGAATTGGAAAAAACATTTGAGGATGATTTAAATAAAGTATTTGCTGAAGCGGATGAAATAAAAAAAGAAAGCGAGAAGCTTTTTAATCAGGCGATTAATGAGGGGGGAAAAAACACAAACATGTTTGTTTCCAACATGAAGGCAATGAAAAAAATAATAAAGAGTATAAAATAGGGGTTATTAAATGTTAGGATTCGACGCGTATACTAAAAGCACGATTGGTACAATTGTAAAACAGAGAATTGCCCTCTTTCTTGTAAAACGTGCCGTTATCAATTATCCCATTTTACTTAAGCAGGCCAAAAGTAAGCAGGGTCGGCAAACGATTACGAAAAAGTTTTTTGACAAGTTCGTGGTTAGGTTAAATAAACAAGGGCGCTATGAAGAATACGCCTTTGCTTCTATTTTTATTGAAGACCCTGATTATGATTTCCTGTCTAATGACACGGCAACAAGCATTAGAAAGGCACGCAAGAGTCTCAAACAGCAGTTCGAAGAGGTTTCATCAGACTATTTTGACAAAATCGCTGGGGAAGTATTAGAAGTAGAAGGGGAAAAGTCGACCGCATCATCAGCCGCCGACGATGATGTGTTTGGGTTTTTAGATCAAAAGGAATTTCAAAGAGAAATACCAAGATACGCAGAAAATTACAATTTGTGGTACTCGACGCCAGCCGGCTTGGGGTCTGACTGGAAGTCTTTCATGTCGTCTTTTTTAGTGCCAACAGATGGAAAGACAATAAACACAATTAAAAGTCCTTTTTATGCAGAATACTTCTACAGGCTAAAAACATCTTCGCCGCCCCTTACCGGCGCGCAACGCGAATACTATAATTATTTTTCCAAAGAGGATAACATTATTGCTACAACAAATCCACCAAGCGACATAAATGGCCCTGAAGGCAAGATCCAGGCCCCCCACCCCGACAACCCGCTATTGGATTTTGATAAAAATTTTGATCGTGGCATTAGACTAATGTTTAATTTGTCGGCCGGCATCGAGGTCTCCGATGTCAGCGGCTCTGTTTATTTAGAGCCAACCAATGCGCTCCCATTCTTTGAAGGAGAAAAAGACGTTTACACCGACCTTTATCCACTCCCCTTCTTATCAGCTTTTAGTCTCCCGGAAAAATTCCACTACCACCCCAATCTCTGGTCAGCTTTGTGGTTAACCTTGCGGGCTGTTGGATTTGGGCCGACGAAGAAGAAGGGCTATTTAGAGGGTAACTTCTATAACACGTATAGCCCGGGAGTGTATAACGGCCAGCCAGTAACTTCATTTAAACCTAATTTTTATACAAGTTTGGCTAGCAGCTATCATCTAAGCATCTATCCTAAAGGAGCGCCACAGAAAGATTATGTTTCAACCACCGACAGTGCCCCCAAGTTTTGGCCCCCCGCCCTTCAATGGTCTAAGTCTTTAGTGAGTTTAGAAATAGCAAGCGAAACAAAACCAGGGGCCCTCAATATATTGGGCGAACCTTGTTATGCTTATTTCCCAATGATAGTAGAGGAATTCGTGGATGAGACAGGTGAGATGAAAGATCCTCAACTGTTAGAGGAGCTGTTAAAAACCGATACGGTAACTTATTTAAAGAGTTTGATTCCAAAATCTCCTGAATCATCGGTCGACCAATTTAAGGTTCTTAAAGAACAATTAGTGGCCAATGAGGAAAATTTAAATACTTTGAGTAGCGTACAGCCCACCCTTGGAAATCCCTTTAACACAAAAGAAGAAGAAAAAGGACTAGATAACGTGTTGATCAATCTAATTAATTTTGACGAGGAATAATAAATGGCTACAGGTATTTCAGTAAAATTGCCCCTTAGAGTCACCGCTCCAGATGGCCCTTATGGCTTACATAAAAATTTGGTTGGAACCGTTAAACAAAACTTTAAGAACCTTGTCTTAACGATGCCCGGGGAACGCGTTATGGACGCCAACTTTGGAGTTGGAATTTATGCCGTTTTATTCGAAAACTATAGTAACGACGTAAAAGAAAGATTGAGAGCTAAAATCATCGAACAGGTTCAAGCCTACATGCCTTTTGTTAAAATTCGATCTATAAATTTTGATGATAGTAAAATTGATTCTAATTTATTGAACGTGGCGATTAATTATTATATTAGCCCTTTAAATTTTAGCGATGTTCTAAATTTAAGCGTTGAAGGAGACTTAATTTAATGCCCAATGTGAAACCACCCATTTCCTACACTAGTAGAGATTTTAGTACTATTAAGGATGAATTAATAAATTATGCTAAAATTTATTACCCAAACACTTATAAAGATTTTAATGATGCCTCTTTCGGTGCAATGATGATTGACATGGTTGCCTACGTTGGCGACATTCTATCTTTTTATGTTGATTACCAAACAAACGAAACGTTAATGGATACTGCGATTGAAGAGGAAAGTATTGTAAAAATAGCGAAACAGCTTGGCTATAAGTTCAATAATACACCAGTTGCAACAGGCGAGGCGGCATTTTATGTTTCGGTTCCCGCCAATAGCGCCGGCGCAGGCCCCGACACCGATCTAATTCCTATCTTAAAAAGCGGAACTTTGGTCGCTTCTGACAGCGGAGCAGTCTATACACTAGCAGACGACATTGATTTTGCCAACGCCAACACTGAAATCAAAGTATCCGAAGTCAATACCAGCGGCGCGCCTACAAAATACGCATACAAGGCTTATGGCACTATTGTATCTGGCGATCTTGTACAAGAAACCATCGATGTCGGCACATTTGAGAGATTTCTCAAAATAAAGCTGGGTGGAGAAAACATCACAGATGTTGTGAGCGTCACAGATTCAGATGGCAATGAATACTACGGAGTGGATTATTTATCTCAAAATACGGTCTTTAGAGCGATTAGAAACATCTCAACTGATGCTTCAAGCGCCCCCTACATTTTAAGAAACATGTATGTGCCTAGACGATTTGTAACTGAACACAACTTGGATAATGAAACCCACTTGCAGTTCGGTTTTGGATCCGAGACGGCTATTGAGAATAAGTCGTTTCCCGATCCTAGCACGGCGGCCCTTAAACTGAATGGAAGAGATTTCTTTTCAGACAACTCATTTGACCCATCGCAAATCTTAAAAACCGAAAAGATGGGCGTCGTTCCAGTGAACACCACCCTTACAGTTTCTTATAGAAAAAACACGATTGAAGATGTAAACGCTGCTGTGAACGCTATTAATACCGTAGTAGATTCTAAAATTGAATTTAGGAAAAGCAGCGTATCTAACTCATCTGCACTTCAGCAGATTTCAGCTTTTGAAGTGGATAACGAAGAGGCAATTGTTGGCAGCGTGGCACTCCCCACTGCGGAGGAAATCCGAGTGCGAGCAATTGATAATTACGCTGCCCAAAACCGCGCCGTCACCAAACAAGATTATTTAGCTCTTATTTACAGAATGCCGGCTAAGTTTGGTGGAATCAAGCGAGCCAACATTGTACAAGATGCCAACAGTTCTAAAAGAAATTTGAATTTGTATGTAATCGCTGAAAATTCTGATGGGGCTTTGACGACTGCTTCTACCACTCTTAAACAAAATCTTAAAGTGTGGCTAAACAAATACAAAATGATAAATGACACTATTGACATTTTAGATGCCAGTGTTGTTAACATTGGTATTGATTTCGAAATTATTGGTGAACTAGAAAAAGATTTTACGCTAGTCTTAAATGACGCCATTGATGCGGTTAAGGCCAAATACCAAACTAAATTTAATTTAGGTGAGCCTTTTTACATCTCAGATGTTTTTTCAACATTAAACGACGTAGATGGTGTTGTTGATACGGTATCTGTGAAAGTAACAAGAAAAACAGGAACCGGTTATAGCTCAACTCAGTTTAATGTGGACCAACACACTTCTAGAGACGGAAGGCTAATTAATGTACCACACAATTTAATCCTTGAGATTAAAAGCCCCGCCGCAGATATTGTTGGAGTGATAAGATAATGGCCATAAAAAGATTCTTTGCCACAAAAGACAACACCATAAGTAACGCTTTCAAAGGGGGTCTCACTCTTCGTGCTACCGGCTCAAACATGGGGCTAGCAGACATTATAGAAGTTTTTAGCATTTATGGACAGTCTTCCACTGCTTCAAGCGAGTTGTCCAGAGGTTTGGTTCAATTTAATACAGATAACATTGCTTCCTCCCGTTCAGCAGGCGATATTCCCGCATCCGGATCTGTAGACTTTTATCTTAAAATGTTTGATGCGGCGCATGAAGAGTCTACGCCGCGCCAATTTACCCTTACCGTAGCAGCAGTTTCTCAATCTTGGACAGAGGGAGCCGGCCTTGACACCGTGAACTACTCGGATAATGGGGTTTCTAATTGGATAAGTGCCAGTTCTACAACCGGTTGGACCGAGGAGGGGGGTGATTATTTGACGGGAAGCACCGCCACGCCTGAGATGTTTACCACCCAATATTTTACAGAAGGGGCGGAGAATTTAGATGTCAATGTAACCACCATTGTCGAAGAGTGGTTGCTTGGTAATACGGGCAGTTATGGATTTGGTGTTTTCTTGACAGCCAGTTTAGAAACTGGAACAACCTCTTATTACACAAAAAAGTTTTTTGCTAGAGATAGTGAATACTTCTTTAAACGCCCGGTTTTAGAGGCAAGGTGGAATGATTATACTGGCGATGATAGCTCTAATTTCTTTTTGAGCAGTTCAAGAGCGCCAGCAGCAGATAACCTTAATACGCTTTACATGTACAACTATGTTAGAGGTCAGCTTGTAAACATCCCCTCTATCGGCGCCGGCACTATTTACTTGAGTTTATATTCTGGCTCTACTGGCCCCACGGGACTTAAAATACAATTTCCTGCCGGCGGCGATGTGGCAGCAGCCGGCGCAACTTCGGTAATCGGCGGTGGTGTTTCTACTGGTATTTATAGCGCAAGCTTTGCTTATGATGTCTCGGCCACCACAACAGTTTATCCGGTTTGGCATGACAACGCCGGCACAGAATTTTTTACTGGTTCGGCAATCGCGGTAAAAACTTTAGAAAGCGCCGCAACTTATCCAATTAACGATTGGGTTATAAATGTTTCTAATTTAAAAACTGTTTATTCGACGGATGAGGTTGCTCGCTTTAGACTGTATGTGCGGCCTAAGAATTGGAATCCCAACATTTATACAGTCGCTCAAACACAAATTGAAACAACGCCCATTGAGAAGGCTTATTACCAATTAACGCGAGATGTCGATAATATGGTAATTATCCCCTATGGGACGGGAAGTGGAAATGAATCCTTTACTCAACTCTCTTATGACGCTGATGGCAACTATTTTGACCTTGACATGGGAATGTTGCAGAGTGGCTACACTTATCAACTATCCTTCCTATTTAATGAAGTAGGAAATTATTCCGCGAATAAGACAAAGTTTAAGTTTAGGGTAAGTGATGGCGATTAAAGACCTTTTTTCAAAGCAGAAAGAACAAAAGACGGCTTTTAGAGGCGCTCACCAAGAAAGCCTTGATGAGTTTCGTGGTTCTGTTGAATCTACTAATGAAATTAAAGAAGTTCGTCGCGAAGACAATTTTATTGTTCCTGATTTAAACTATGCGAGCGCTAGCAATTTTGCTAAATTTGGTTCTGCTGAAAAGTATTATGCGGACGCAATAAAAAGAATTTATACGCAATATCCCTACGACGGATCAAATGCGGAAAAATTAAAATTTAAGAATGATTTAACACAGCTTGAAAGGCATGTGCTAGATAATCAGTATCCCAGATCCACTGGTTTTATTACAATTGCTGCAGATGGATGGGGGACTAGAGCATCAGTAGCTGGTGATTGGGGAGAGCCAAACACCAAGGAATACATCCAGCTTTATTCTCAGGTTGCTGGAACCCTGTATGATACTGAGAGCAATCATCGTGGAAATCTCCATTTAAATTGGTATTCCGGAAGCTGCATTGAGTTTTGGATGAAGAAAAATGCCTTCCCCGGGCCTTCTTTAACAAGCAATGAGGCAATTTTTCAAATTAGTGGGGGAGTAGGACAGTCAGGACACCAACTGACACTGTTTGTCGATGACGGCCCAACAAACGCAAAAAGATTTGGCTTAGATTATTATACTACAACGAATGGCTTTAGTTCCGCAACGATAAAATTTCAAGCCAATATTGATTTAACTAAAATTACAACCTTTGCCGATTCAACATGGCGCCACTATGCTATTGATTTTCAGCAAACCAGTGCTACGGCATTGCGAATTACTGCTTATGTAGATGGGGCATTTGATAACGAACAGGTCGTATCCGTTTCGGCAATGCCCACTGGCATTAGTGGTTCGCTAATGGGGACCTTGGGCGCAACTGGCGCAAAGATTAGCAGTATCTCAATGCTTGGAGGCGGCAAATTATCAGGTTCCTTGGATGAGTTTAGATTTTGGAGAAAAACCCGTACAGCCCAAGAAGTTGGCAGAAACTATTTTACAGTTATAAACGGTGGTATTACTACCGACACTGTTAAATACGATGACGATCATCCTGTAGATTTAGGTGTCTATTTTAAATTTAACGAGGGCATCACAGGTCGAACATCCACCGATTCTATAGTTTTAGACTATGGTGGGGGTTTATCAAATGGCGCTTGGACTGGATACTCTTCTACCGGCCGTAGCACAGAATCAGCGATTACATTGGCTGGAGTAGGCACTGAAAAGGGCGATCCAATAATTTATTCGTATCATCCTGACGTTGAAACTCTTTCTACAAATTTAGAAGGGTCTGGTAGCATTTATGATGCTGGGAACATGGGAAATCTTCAAAACTCCATTCCCTTATGGATGTTAGACGAAGATACAGAGTCTGGAGGGGAATTAAAAAACCTGTTGCAAATAATTGGTAGTTACTTGGATAGCTTATACTTACAAATTTCTCAAATTTCAAAGTTCCAAAATGCTGATTATCAAGACAATACAACTGCTGCAGCTAATCCGTATAATAACAGGCTTTTAACATCGCTAGGCTTTGACATACCAGAATTTTTTATTGATAAAACTGTTCTAGAAACCATTGTTAATCAGGACGACAAAAGAAAGTTTGAAGATAAATTAAATGAGATCAAAAATCTAATTTATAAAAACATCTACAACAACTTAACCTACATTAATAAATCCAAAGGAACGGTTAAATCAATTCGTAACCTTTTAAGATGTTATGGTGTTGATGATGACCTTTTCAACTTTAATGTTTATGCGGATAATGCCGATTTCTTTTTGGAAGACGACTATAAAAACTCATCAGTGAAGTTTGATTCTCTGGACATGACGCCGTTTGCAAATGTTGAAAACAGCGAAGCGGTTATTTATAATTTCAGTGAAACAGGAAATAACAATTCATCACCATACCTATCTGGCTCCGGTAATGGAAATACAGGATTTACGGTTGAGGCAAATGTTTTATTTCCTAAAACACCATCAACTTACCAAGATTCAGTTGATTTAACTCGACCAGCAATTGTTACAGCATCAGTATTCGGAACTCGTCAAGCAAATGATACAACAACCACAACCGTAGATAATAACAATGCCGAAATGACGGTATACGTTGTAAAAGATGACAATACGGCTAAATTTCAACTCACCTCTTCTTTGGGGGTTTTTATAGAATCTGATAAATTTTATGATGTGTACGACAATTCACAGTGGAACTTATCTATAAGAATTAAACCAACAGAATACCCATTTAACAGCGAGGTAACGGGCGCTTCTGGGTATACTGTTGAATTTGCCGGCTATAACTACATTCAGGACATTCTACATAATTCTTTTGATGATAGTGTTAGTTTGAGCGTTGCTGATGGTAATGCTTTTTTCAGTAACGATAAAAGAGTTTACGCCGGCGCCGAGCGCACTAACATAACTGGAACACTACAAGCGCGTTCTAACATGAAGCTTTTGTCAGTTTTAGCATGGCAAAATTATCTTGAAAGCGCGGAACTCTCCGCACATGCGAGAGATGTGACTTCGTATGGCCGAAGGCGCCCCTACAAAAACAGCTTTGTTTTCCAAGGCACCGCCGTTAGTGATGTTTACATTCCTCAAACTGATACTTTGGCCATGTATTGGGCCTTTAATCAAATAACGTCATCTGACGCGACCGGTGAGATTGTGGTTCCTGATTTGGATTCTGGCTCGTTGGGCCTTGTAGCTAAATACGGTGACTATTCTAAGATAGCCGATATCCAAAATACTGCTCAAGGCTCTCGCTTTGCCGAATCTGCTGACGTAAAAGAAATTCAGTATTTAAACGTCAGCACCCAACAAATACCAGAGAACCTGAATACTGACAACATGATTCAGATTCTGGCCAGCGATGATGACTTATTCTTTGTTAATAGCCGTCCCGTAAGATACTTCTTTTCAATGGAAGCCAGCATGTATGACACCATCTCTCGTGAGATGTTAAAGACGTTTGCTGGCGTCTTAGACTACGCTTCGATGATTGGTTCTCCTATTGTGGAGCACCAGACAGAGAACAAAGAGTTACGCATCGCCCGGGAAGTATTTTTTAGCAAAGTTGAAAACACACCAGACTTACAGAAATACATTAGTCTTTATAAGTTTTTAGATAGCGCCATTGAAAGTGTTTTATTTCAGTTGATTCCAGCATCTGCTGACATGTCGGACAGGGTTCGAACCGTAATTGAAAGTCACATTTTTGAGCGAGCGCATAGAAGAAAACATTTGATTCCAGATGCCAAGGCAGTAACAAAAGATGGAGCCGGCGGCCATGGCGGTCCTGTTGGGAAACATCATAATAAAACTTTTACTCCTGCCGGCGACGACCAGAAGGGGAATCTACCTCCTCCTACTAACACCCCATGCTGTAATGAGGGTGATTGGGATTGTTTGTCCACTGATCCAACGTTCCCGTTGTGTAAGAAAACTAAAAACAATGCTTATGTAGATAGCGTTTCTATTCAAAATGATGCGGATATAAATGTTAACAAGGGGGACTTCAATGGAGGTGCGAAGTTCTACATCTCAACTCAGCAACAGGCTGACGAAAAATTAAAGCAGTTTTTAAACAGCTATAATAACAAAAGATTTACTGATGCCTCTAATTCTAATGGGTACAACGGGTGGTACAGAACATTCGCCAGTCCAGAGGAGGCTGGCTTAAGTGCGCCGACCGATGGCGACAATAAAACAAGAAATTCTGTTTTTTATAGTTTTAAAAATAAAAAATTAGAAGAAATTGGCAAAGCTGCTAAAGTATCTGCTGTTGTCGTTACTAAAGTAGACACTTCAAACGCCAAGCCCATCCAGCATGGCAATATTATTTTGCCGATTATCCAAGATGAAGAGGCCACTAATTTATTGTCCTTGCAGAAGAACGAAGAACAGACTGTGGTGGCTGACGATTTAGTTAAAAACTTTGTAAATTACGATGTCACAATTACAGAGGCAACTGGAGACAAAGGGAGTCTCAAACTTAAAAAGACTCAACTGCCAATTCAGTTTAGAACAAATGGTGCAGGCCAATGGTTTGACACTAGTAGTGGTAGTGTGGTGGGGCACCATAGAGATGTTTATTATGGCAATTTAGAAACCCCCATACAGGGCCCATTCCCTGAAACACACGTTGGCGGCTATAAAAACCGACATCATCCGGTAGGACAGACGAGCGACCGTCCCGAATTATTCAAGCTATACATTGAAGACTCCACAACAGTTCAGCTTTATAATCCTAGAATTGAAGACCCCGGTGGTACCCCAACTTACAATTCTACACTTCCACGCGTTAAGTTTTCTAGAGAAGAGATGGTTAAGCGCGTTTATAACATCAAAAACATTAAAGATGGAACAGTTCATGACTTTTTAGGAAATTTTTCTAGCAATTATGAAGTAGTCATGACAAATGGCAGAAAGTATAATAATCTAGCATTTGTTCAGCAGAACGGATTTACGGTAACTGGATCAGAATCCACTATCGTTTCTGGTGTGTTGGACTTTCCGCTACCCACTCGGACTTTATCTGACGGTACCAACACTAAAACTGTTATTGTAAACCGGTTTGCCTCACCCGGCTCTGTCGCAACCATGGCAGAGGGCTATTTGGACGCCGACAGCGGAGAATACAGCCCTTATAACGCGCTGCCCTACAGAAACTTAGAAGTTCGTGGCAACCTAGACACCTTCTGGAAAACACCTTCGGCTTTTGGTGGCTATGAGTCCGGTTCTACAGTTACAGCCTCGTTCCTTAATATTCCGCGCAACGGCGTAAAACAGTTAAAGTATAATAACGTTGGTACACTTTATACGGCATCTTTGTGGGATAATGGCTTCGCAACTCATGGCATCCCAAACAGGGATTTTGGTTATTCTTGGATTGCCGATTCGGCAGATCCATTAACGAACGAAGATGGCAACTTTGGATTTGCCACAAGCTCCAATGGCCTTTATGGCATTACGTTTTATCCTTACGCAGAAAGGGGAAATAGTGAAAATGAAGTAATAAATTTTGCTCATTATTCAACACCGACTAGTAAAATAGGATCAGCCGGCTATCATTATGAGATAACAGCGGATAACAATCTGGTTGTTGCTCCTACTGCATACACAGATGGAACGTGGCCATCATCGGCTAGTATTTATTTCTTAAATTTGAATGGCCCTTATCAGTTTCCAACTTGGAAACAAGCAAGAGGTGGCCAACATCCCGTAGCTCGCTATTTACGAGAAAATAATTATGTTCTTGCTGAAACGGAAGAAGAAAACAACAGGAGAGTTCAACAAGCTCCCGTCTCTTCTAAACACGCTCCGATCTTACACAACATTAGAAGCCAAGAAGTTATTGGTGAGGAGCTTCTTAGCAAAGACGTTTTACTAACTTATACATTTGGAAACAACTATGAGTTCTACGGAAACTATTATGATTCTAATACTAGTAGGTTAGCTAATCCATTTAGCAGAAATTATGATACATCTTATAAACAAAATTCACTTTTGTATGGCGTATCAGAACTTTATACTGGTAAAAGAAAGTCAATTAGTCTTAATTCACTTTATTGGAATGAGACAATTTGGCCAAAAGATTGTAATACTTACAGGTCTATTGCTCGCGACCGAACTACGTTTTCGTTTAATTGGAAGGATTCGCTATCCAACCGCGTCGATCAAATTACAGGATCTCAAGCCTCCACCGCCTACTCTATGTGGCCAATGGATACGAACGGAACTCAATTTGGTGAGCTACTAAACTGCAATAATGAAGGGGCATCACTGAGCGTTAGGTTTGGCAGGTATCATTTAACAGTTCCGGGCCATAATGCGTTCCGCATTCTAACGGCTAGCGCCCCACAGAACACGGCTCAATTTGGCACTGCGGACTCGGCCGGCTATGGACCATTTTCTAACAGCTATACAGATTGGAATAAAGAATTGAGATTGATCGCAAAAGATCAATCCATAGTTCCAGAGTATAGAATTTCAGAGCATGTCGGATCTTTAATAGATGCGGGCTACGATCTTACAAACGCCACTTATCAAAGCCTGTCTTTGACGGGCAGCACCACAACCACTGACAATAATACATTTTTAGAAAGGTACGTACACTCGGATGACATACCATCCATAGAAATTATTAGGGACACACAAGGAAAGGATGCCGATCGCATTTCATTAACGGCGACGGTTGTTAAAAAATTATTGCCGTATGAGGGCTTTTACCCAGTAGAAAGAACAAAACAATTATCGACTTTGTTTTCACAATCAGTTGCCCCAAACACAACTTTAACGGGTACTCAAGCTTCTTTCCAAACCCTCAATAATACAATCTATTCACGACTAAGTTATGGTTCAATCCGCGCCGGCATCGCCACAGATACGGCAATTTGGGAGAGCGGATCTTTAGCAGCAAATGAAACAACCTATGCTTCATGCTCAATCGCGATTACAAATACCACTAATTGCTACTCAACGGCCGGCGGCACCAACGCTTGGATTACTTTATCTGCTTCTCACCTCGGCGGCGCCCCCGGCGACTATGTAGAAAACTATCACTTTGATACGACATACGCCGCCGGCGACGGGTCGGCTACTGACCCGTTTATCATTTTTGGAGATAGCGCAGACTCCGACACTACAACAGCAGCCAACGTAGCCAGCGTGATTAACGCTTCCAGTAGCTGGTTTACTGCCATCTCCGATGGTGTTTCTGTAACTGCTTCTGCTGTTGTTGCTAATGAAGAGGGCGACAGTGAGGAAATGTGGGTAGATTTAGAGCACTTCACCGGCCCTTCCGCTGCCACACCGGCGATCACCGGGTCCTATTTTATAGAGATTGGAACATCTCATGAGCTTGGCTGGCGGAAAAAATTTACTGGCTATGCCGCCGGCCTTACAAATTATAATCCGACTGGTTCATGGAGCCGCCTACCGTTTGAAACGATTGTCTCACCAGCCGCTTATTTGAATGCCACTTCTAGCCTGATTGAAAATGATCCAGAGAATCCCTTTGATTCAAGTGCTAGCGTGGGTGCGATAAATCAGAAATACGAACTGGCTGCTTCAAACTTTTATGCGGGCGTTGTTGATTCGTTTATTGAAGGATCAAACCTCACCACAATCCAAAGTGCGCCCGAGTCGGAATGGACATTTGATGGATCCAATAACGTTTATAGCATGGACATTGTGATTACAAAGGATAGAGATTTCTCTAATCATGATGATCCTGCCGCAAATGGCGCTCCTTATACGGCTCATGCCTCTTTCTATCAGCCCTTGTCTGCTAGCAGCGGGGAATGGTGGTCGAAACACATTACTGAGGGAAGTTCAAGCGTTACAGCAGACATTCCTCCCAATGCGTCATGGTCAGAAAATGAAGCTTATGTAAGGATTGATTTTGATTATAGCCAATTCAAATCTGTTGTTACTGATAGAGAGCCAACTTTAAATGATGTTTTAAAATACTCAACTAGGACCTATACAAACAAGCAAATGCTTGAACAGTTGGGTTCTACTTGGGCAACATCAACTGCTAGTAACGCCTCACAATTTATGACAATTGAGGCAGGAGTTGATTTATTCAATTACAATGGCAACAATAATACATGGCAACCCACCACGCGTTGGGAGTGTCCCGTACACAACTATGTTGACACCACAGTCCTTTTACCAGACGGAACTTCTGGCGGTGATGGTACAACTGCTGGAACTGCCAATAGGGGAGTATGGCATCAATATTCATCTACTCCGTCAGATGGCTTGCGCTTGCTTGTAAGAGGGCCAGACACGACAGTTAGTAGAGATTCCGGCTCACTGGCACAAGCGTGTGGATTCGAAACTAATCAAAAGCCGATTGGAATCATTGCCAGCGAACTGATTCTTAAAGAATACCTTGTTGCCGTTCCCTTTGTTACTAATGAATGCGAGGAAGAAACATTTTTCCATTATGACATCAATGAGTTCGAAAGGGCTTACGCTGCCATAGGAAAAGAGAGGGTTGGGACAATGACTCAGACCCTTTCCAAAATGAGGGATTTGATTCTACCTATTAAGTTCAACTTTATGGATAAGAGAGATTCCACTGGCAAGCGCTTAGAACAAGACGATTATTTGCCAATCCTTCCTCCTTTTGCTATGTACATTTTTGAAATTACAGAGGAACTAGACCAAGCATCGGTATCAAAGATTTGGCAAGGCGTCCTCCCTGATGCCGGCCAAAAGGCTGTTTTTGAGAAATTTAACATTGACCACAAAATTGAAGCGGGACAGATAATAAGTCCCTCCACCTTAAACAATGATTTATTTAAGGGTAAACTTCCAAAGGAGATGAGATTTAAAATCTTTAAGGCGAAACATCGTTCTAACTTATTATACCCGCAATTAAAAGAGCGTGTGAATGGTGTTGAATTCCTACAGAAATCTGTGCTTGGGTATAACTATCCACATGATTTTTATTCTTTGATTGAAACCGCTAAAGTTAATTTGGGATTAGAATACTACCCCAAGCAGGAAGACGAATTTAACTTTCCCAAGCTGCCCGATGATTTAGCATCATCAGCAATTTTAGATGCGGCTTCTACTATTTTAAAAAGCACCAACAACCCCAGTAGTAATCAAAATGCTCTGATGTTGTTGGCTGATGAGGATAACGAATAATGGCTGGTATTTTTGATAAAAAACAAGAAGTATTAGATTTCATTATGACAAGAGAAGGCCAGCGCCTTTATCGCGACGGCAAGTTCAAACCAGCCTTTTATGAATTTTATGACAGTGACATTATTTATGAAGCCAATAATTCAGAGGAGCAGAACGCATCCCTTACGAGAATTATGAACGGCTTATACCAAAAGGCCATTAATGGTATAGATACAATAAATGCTATCGGCGGCTCTACGGGTCCAATCCCAAATGACAACTCAAACCTTCTAAAAAATCCGATGGGAAGCTATCAAATTCTCAATCAGAACGCGCCTGCTTGGCAAGTAAATTTTGAAGAGGGCGAATACTCAACAGGAAGCTTTTCAACCACTCAAAAGGATGTTTACGAATCCGATCTGGATGGCAAGAGCGCAACCGTTGCGGGAACATTAAAGGGCGTGAACACCTACGAAGAGAGAATTCCTCAGTTTAATGTAAATGTTAAATATCGCCTCTACCAAAATGAAATACAGTTAATAGATGGTGTGAGATACGAACTTTATTTAGATGATAGAAATGAAGACATACTTGTTTCTATTGGAGAAAAAAATGCGTTTGAACTAAATGAGAGTCCTGAATTCGAAATAGAGGTATTTGAGATCATGGAACCAAAAGGTTCTGAGACATCGTATACATTAGAAAGAAGATACTTTGATTTTGAAAACTTTGAAGACAAAACTTCAGTAGAAAAGTACTTTAACATTTTATTTGATGAAGAAACAAGATTTGAAAGCAATTTCAAAAAGAAAAACATTTATAAAGACATCTTAAGCGATCCAGAGGAGGCTTGTGAGCCAGAGGCAACATGAAAGTAATACAAGAAAACAATTTTACTCCTGACGACTTCCAAGTAGCTTCGCTATTTTATAAATTTTATGAAGGCGAAACTTCTTTTATTTCTGCTCGTTTTGCCATCGCCGGCCTAGAGGAGCTTTCCTTTCAAGAAGAAGGTTCGCCGCTGCCCTCTATTTTACAAGAGTTAAAAGTCAAGGTATTGTTTTCGGCACTAGAGATAGAGGAGCCATCTTTTGACGACATTTCAGAGTTTAGTATTCCAGCCCACTTAAAAGGAACACGGCTGTCTTTGAAAATTCCATTTGCACAACAACTTACAAAAGAATTTTATGTTTATCTTAAATTTTATAATCAAGAGGGTGAATTTGCTACGAGCTATCAGAAAATCTTTTCAGAACAGATTTTATCCGATGGTCGCACCATTACAGAAAACTTTGTAGATTTAAGGTTGGCAGACACCAAAGAACAAACCTTTATAAATGAAACTGCACAGCAATACGATAACAAGGTAGCTGCCGATCAACAGAAAGAAAGATTCGATTATCACTATATTTCAAACCTGTTTCATAGCTTTGGAGCAAACCATTCAGTTAATTGTTTTTTTGGAGTAGACCAAAAACAGTATTTTATTGATAACAACTCTATAGACTTTTTGAAAATAGATCCGAAGTTTGAAGGCTATTTGGCCAACAACAATTTTATTTTAGAGGCGAAATCGTTTCTTTATAACCCAGAAACTGAGACGAGTCACATTGTGCCAACTACAGTTTCTGATTACAAGCTAGAAGAGGTATTTGGCACTTTATACGAAGCAAGTTTTCAACTTTTAGATAATTTCAATCACTCTAAAAAAGTTAAATTAAGAGTTAATTGCGTTTTAAAAGATGCTATTACTCAATACATTATCGAGGAACTGAATCCAAAATTAAAAGAAGAGTTCCAGCTTTTAAACACATCACATTTTTTACAGCAAACGTTTGTAACTTTTCCAAAAAATAGCATTGAAAAGACTTTAGAAATGGCCAAGGCAATTTATACCGACCAATTCGGTGATGTAGAGGACAAATTCTTAATTTTTGATAATAACACAGAGATAACGGTAGACAACGATCTGGCCAACATTCTTATTACCATCAACCAACATGTATACAAAACCATAAATACTACGATTGAAAACAAAGACCCCGCAGTACATTTTTTCGATACGACAGTTTCCCTACAGAGAAACTATGAAGAGGCAATTGATTTTTCAAAAATTGGCAATGGGGCAGAAGTTTTATTTTCTGAAAGTATTTTGGAGGCTCCAACCCTACCCTCTTTAACAACAGAGGAATTGTTGGAGAGGGGCAGGAAAGAAGTCCAGAAGTATTTTGAAGATGCGACTGTGGAATCTTATGTTCGTCCTGATGGAGAAGAAGTTCCGGTTGATTTGGTGGGCAATTCATTTTTAGGAATGAGCGCCAACTATTATTTGTTAAATCAAGAAGTCATTTTAGACAACAACAAGGCCCCAAATAATAGATTTGATTATGATGCATTTTTAAAATACATTGAGGCGATTGATAAAATAATTTCAAATAACATAGGCTATGATTTAAAGGTTCACCCCGGCGGCAAGCTAGAGTCTGTTACTCCTCAAGAGTATGTAACTGAAAGAGCGAGCGAGTCTCTTACCGGCCTTCTTAATTCATTGACAATTACTCAAATTCCCGAGCTTAAAGATGAGCGCGAAAGAAGAGATTATTTGTCATCTCTAACGAACATAGTTAAAACTTTTGAAATTCCTTCAACTCTAAGAACAGATCTTTGCGTTAACAATTCAGAAGTACCAATGGACGGCTTCATTCCACAGGTTACTATTACACCCAAATCTTTTATTGGGAATAATGTATTAGCTTTTTCGGTTATGTCGAATGTTGAAAGCTTTAGCAATAAAAACTTTTATGATTTTTATAAGAGCTACATCCGAAAGGACATCAACCTTTCCTCGTTACCGATTCAAGCGCTGTATCTTTACAATTATTACAACCGTAATGAAGAATCACCGGCTTTTTTGAATAAGGATGAGTTGCTGCGTCAATTTGTAGTATACGGAGCGATTTATTTTATGTTTAAATCACTCTTTTGTATAAAAATATTCATACCAGAACAGAATAGATTCGTAAAATTAAACGGAGAAGTGTTAGAATCTTTGAAAAACGATTCAGATTATTTGTGTCGTATTGACCAATACAATAAAAGTGAACTAGGGATGGAAGTGCCTGAATTGCTTCGCACCTCCATTTACAATCGCTACTTTGTTTTACAAAACACAGAAGGCCCAGCACCAGCTATTTCACTCGGCACTCCTCAAACCCAAGCTCAGATTACTTATTAAAGAGGATGCTAATTACTATGTACCAATTTGACTGGCTGAAAAAATAAGATGGCGAAAGAATTCAAAACACCAGAAAAGTTTATCTTCAACAATGCTACTGTTCGTTATAACATGAACAAAAATCCTATTCTCGTTGGTTCTGATTCACCAGATAAAATCAGAACCTATCTTGGGCTTAACGTTTATACTTCAGTTACTTCAGTTGACGACCCCGTTGTTTATTATTCCCCATCAGTGTCAGGGCCCAATTATACGGCCTATCTCAGCCTTAAACACGCTGCCGGCGGACAATTTTTTATTCAACGAAATAGTAACTTGTTACCAAAACAAGTGGATGTTGACTCTGCAGAGTATAAAGCACAAGACCAGCGAGAATCTTCTATTATTGGCGACATGAAATCTTTAAGCGCTTCTATAGAGCAGGCCGATAAACAACAACTCGTTTACCAAGATTTCAACTTTCAGCTACCCAGTAAAAATCGCCCAAGCCTTGGCGTGGAGACTTTTTTAAGGGGTTTGAATGAATTCGACATACGAAGCAACAATCCCGACTCTCCCGGTGGTGAATTGGATCTAACAAAAGAAGAGACCAGTTTAAAGTTTGCCTATGCGTTTCAAACCATTGGCATTCAAGGCTCCTCGGAGGTGGTTAAAAAACAAGTAAAGGTCGCTAATAATTTTCAAGAGTTGTTTGAGAAGGCTGACAATACTAAAAAGCTGCCAACTAAAATTGAAAGATTAAAGAACATTCTCTATGGTGGGTTGACCACCAAAGATCTAAAGGTACAAAGTGACGCTGTGTTAGAAGGTTCTGCTACGGTTCAAGCAAACGATAGTAAAAATAACATTAGCATTGATAAGCTTTATAACGTTGTAACGATTGATGTCCCGGCCAAGCCGAAAGTTAAAACTGATTTTTTTAGTTATTTGGTAGAAAACCAAGAACAATTGGGGTTTGAAAAGGGGCTAACCGACCTTGCGTTAAAGTTTTATGAGTCCCGAATCAATCGGTTTAACGCTCAAGGAAAAATTTCGTATGATTTAGCACCACCGGCCGGCTCTCTTCCGCTTCCGTTTGTGTCCGCTGGAACCATGTCCAATCAAGTAGAAACACAATCCGACAGTTCAGAATCCACAACAAAAATTCCACTTAATTATTTGGGCCTTGTTAAGGACAATAGAGGGCAGCCAGATTTAGAACAAAATTCTAAATTCCTAAGCAAAACGAAAGAAAACATTGAGAATACTCAAGGCCCAAAGCAAACCATGGCGACACGATTAGAGCCTTATGTACAGGACGAAATACTCCCCACGCGTCAAATAGCCGGCTGGCTACAGGGAGCATCAAAGAAGGGCTTCCAAGAGTACCCGACAACAAATCCAAATTATTTTAGTACCACTGTGGGTCAGTTAAACAAATACAGCATTTCCAATTTAATGCGCTCGGCCGCTAAGTTTAGCAAGCCAGAAAAACAAACCAAATTTCTGTTTCCAGCCAGTTCACGACTTAATAGTATGTTTGCAGATCCCCAACTCATAGGCTTTAAAGTTGTTAAAAGCCGGCTGCCTTACAATACTGCGACACAATCGTCTGCTCCTGCAAAAAAAGATTCTTTCTCCAATAGTATTATTCAAACGTTCTACATTAACGCCTCGCAGTCCGAAGAGGTGAGCACAGTCCGTCTTTATGACTCTCAGATCATTTACGGTGAAAAGTATTACTATACGCTCTTTGGAATTTACTCAGTAGATGGCAAATACTATTACTACGAAAACAAAGGTCTTACGATAGAAACCGAGAAATACGTTCCTTCTCACGTTTGGACGACCATAACACTAGAAAAGCCAAATTTGACTGGAACTGGAGCAGATAAGAAATACAAAAACCCTTGTTGTAGATACAAAAATCTTACATCCATGGCCGGTAACGGGGATCCCAAAGTCGTCACCGCCCCGTTTAAAAAAGCCCTGCAGGACTCCGACCCCGCCGACTGGTGGATTACGGCAGTAGAGGCTGGCCAGGATGCGCTCGGCTTAAGTGATTTTGATACAGAAACCTTGGTTCAGTTGGTCGATGCTCAAAACGACGTGTTCTCCGGTTGGGATTCTAAAAAACTCAACAAAGCAGTTGCTCGTCTCCATAACTCCCCTCAGTTAAGATGCTTCTTGTGCCGTCGAGAGGCAGAGTATGTTCAAGGTGGCAAATCGTTCTCTTTTGTTAGTTTCTTGCAGCAAGTTGATCCAGCAACTGGCCTCTTCGACCCATGGCCCCGTATTGGAATGGCCTTAAAATGTGATGACTTCACGCTTGCCGCGACGATGGCTTTTACGGCAGATCCCAATCTAGAAGGGGGCCCCGCCGACAAAGTACCCGGGTTCAATCATCCGTGTACGGTGAAGTATGAAGTACAGGGTGCCCACAAGATCCCCGCCACCGAGGGAGTCGGAACACCAAAAACTTTTAAAGAGTTTAGGTTCGCAATT
>Ga0208792_1000227_pt1 | contig 23191 bp, 40 predicted proteins | sample 14_taG_FD_184087 | JGI IMG/M metagenome (GOLD analysis project Ga0208792, IMG submission 184087) | Marine viral communities from the Subarctic Pacific Ocean - 14_ETSP_OMZ_AT15311 metaG (SPAdes) (version 2) | ecosystem: Environmental > Aquatic > Marine > Oceanic | place: Pacific Ocean | collected...
TGTCTTGTAACTGTGACATTAGATAATCTTCTTCATCGTTATCTAATGCTTCATCTAAAATAAAATCTAAGTATTCATCTTCCATCTCATCGTCTGGAAGCATATCCTCTTCAGGCTCATCCATCATGGGTTCATCCATTATGGGTTCTTTAACCATAGATTTCTCCATCATAGGTTCATCCATTTTGTTTTCTTCTACAGGCATATCCTCTTCTAAAAGAGAACCACCAACCGCAAAAGCACCTCTGCCTTCTAATACATCAGCATAAGTAACTTCACCGTCTTTATTTAAATCTGGAAAGCTATCGTCTTTTAATAAACTATTTTTTTTCATATATCCTCTTTTCTGTTTACTGCTTCCTTAACCTGCTCCGGCAACTGCTCTAGGCGTACCAGAGAATTGATCTTCCCCTGCAACCGGAACATTTCCGATTCCGATGTTGCCACCGCCAGTGCCTGTAGGTCCAAGGTCTTGAGGCTGTGCAGGTGTTCCTGCAAGGCTTCCCATACCTCCGGGTTGTTCACTATTGGGTTGAGCTTCCTCGCCAGTTGTTTGTCCAACATTTTGCATTCCTATGATTTGTGCCATGATAGCTGCTTCTTCAGGGTCGTTTAAAACTTCATCTGGGTCTAAGTCTAAGCTATAGGCAAGTTCACTAATCAGTTTAGAAATCTTAACAAATGGAGCAACCGCAGGATTTTGTACAGTTTGTAAGAAGGTAGTAAGTCTTTGACTTCTTACTTCTTTCTGCATCAAGCTGTTTGTTCCAGTTGCTCGGACTTCTAAATCACCTTTGACATCTAGACCACCTTCAAAGAACTGCATGTTCCACTGAAAGAAAGCCTCACCGAGAGGTCTTAATAAAAAGTCGTCAAGGTTTTTAACAACTGTTTTAACATTTAAACTTGATGCACCTAACAACATAGACATACCTGAAGCAGTCCTTGTCATACTTTGTACACCTGTTTGTCCGTGTGAGTAACTAGGTATTCCTGTTTGTTCGTCTGCAAGTTGTCTAAACTTGTCAAACATCATCATGTTTTCTGGTGCAGTGTTTGGAAACTTCAAGCCATGTATAGCTTGTCCGGGCATACCAGCTTGTCTTCTAAAGATTTTACCCGGATATATTTCCATAGACTGTCCACCAACTAAAGCAGACTCATCTACATCAAACACCAAAGACCCAGCCATTGCTAGGTTATCTACAGCCATACGTGCATGACCGTTCATAATCTGTTGAGAATCATCCATGTTCTCAGCTACACCAATACCAAAGAAGTTATATGGGTTTCTTTCGTATGGGAAAGCGTGGTATGGTAATCTATAAGGAGTAAATGGATTGACCACTGCTCTTAATAAACTATCACCACATATCCAAGCATTAACTTGGACTTCATCTAAATCATCAATATCATCTGAAAGTTCTATACCGACTTCACGTGCATACTCTGCATCCATGATTCCCCAGTATTCAAGAACTTCAAAGTTTGTTTGGTAGTCTTCATCAGCCCTTGCATCATCTTTTAAATGTGACTCAAAGCTTTTCTCTTCGTAGTTAGCTCCCATCTGGATACAATTACGTATAGCATCCTCATCGAAGTAAGGCATGTTACGAAGTTGTCTAAGTTGAGATTTGTTTAGTTTGTGTCTGTGAATAACATACTCACACTCTTCAATGCTGGTAGCTCCGGGGTCTGGGTAGAAATCCCAACAACTAACAAACTCAATTCTAGGTACTCTAACCTCTAAAGGATTATAAGTTCTTTCACCGTCTTCACCAGTTTCCCACTTGTGAAGTTTCTTATTAAAGTTAAATGGTCCTTTTACAATCCCTGTACCAAGTAGAGAAGATTCTAAAAGAGCATTTCTAATTTCTGATGAACCTTTTGATTCATCTATTTGATCGTGAATAAGTTTTTCCATTCTCCTTGCAGCTTTCTGAGCCGGAGAAATTTCTAAAACTGTAGGTATAGGACTAAAGCCTTCAACTAATTGATCTTCTACTTTATCTTCAAGACTGTCTTCAAAGATTCCTTTTTGGAAAGTGGCTCCGGGTTTAAGGACTTTACCATCTCCTTCGTAGCCAACATCATATGGATTTTCTACACGGTTACCAATATCATCTGGTAACTCACCACCACCCATAGTACTTTCAATACCGGGTGCACCTGTTTGTGTATCTAAATGTGCACTTGCTAATTCACCTTCAGGTATTTGCGTTTCAGTAATCCCAATTGGAAATTTACCTGTACCAAAAATTACATCTACAAGTTGACCAAAAGCAGCGAGTACTTTTGTTTTAGTAATCTTTACAAAGATACGAGACTTTTCTGAGTCTCTAAACTTAATGGACTTGTTATAAAGTCCTCTATAGTTTTCGTATGCTCGTAACCAACGTGATTCATCTGAACGTCTGGAGTCTTCAGCAACAGTAAATCTTGATTTAACAATACCTACAAGATTACTACGCTGTTCCATTTCAAGGTCAAGCGTTTTACCAGCTTCACCTTCTACATCTTGGTATAGATTGTCAGCGTTTAAAAATGTATTATCGTTGTCTGCCATAAACTTTAATATCCAAATGTGGAGTCAGCCGGTTGATGGATATCTCTTTTTAATCCTCTCAACTGATCGAATGTGCTTACCATTCGTGGTCTACTCATTATCATATAACGCAATGCATCATATGCGTGATCGGAAGCATGTGTATCCACATCCTCCGGATTGTTCTTTGATAACGGTATAGACTGTAATTCTCTTATTAAGTTTGGACATGTATTAAATATCTGTAACTTAGGTCTACCATTATCTTGAACCTTTAGAAACTCATGTATCTGGATTTTACCCTGCACTCTATTCTTATCTGCTGGTCTAAGCTTATGTCCTGCTTTTACAAGTGCTTCTCCAACAGTAGGTCCTGTAGTACCTGTTCTAGCCCACGCTGCTGTATCCAAGACACCAGAGACCGAGTAAGGGTCTTCTAGCTCCATACTAGTTATTATAGCACCTAATTCTTCACCTGTCAAGCCTTTTCTGTATAATTCTCGATATATTATTAAAGTTCCGTCATTTTGGTCCATTATCCCCCACAAACAACAAGATTCTGCAGCGTATCCATAGTCAACTGCTTTAACTCTTTCCCAATGTAAAGGTAATTCAAATGGAGTAATTACATGTTGAAGTGGATCAAACTCTACAAAAGCTGCACCTTCTGCTACATCCCAGTTACCTTCAAGCAACTGTCTGCGTTGAATTGGTGGTAAAGATTTAAGCATTTGCTCATAGACACCATCATCTGCAAGGTATGGGTTATCAGCTAACTTAGCTGGAATAAACTTCCGTGTAAGTCCGTCACCACCTTGAAAACTTGTGTTATGTTCTGAGGGTTCTATGTATCTTTTCTTAACCCAATGAGAACCAACACCACCGGGGTTAGCAGTACATCGAAGGTAAGTTTGTATTTCTGGGTCAGTGGTACGAAGTCGTGAAGCTAGATAATTCCAACTAAACTCTGTGGGTAAATGAGTAATCTCATCAAACCCTATCCAAGAATAGGCTTGACCTTGATACCTGTACACGTCTGCATCTCGTTCAAGGAAACCAAACTCTACCTTCGCACCACTGGGAAAATTCCAAAGCTTTTCAACTTCTCTGAACTTAGCACCGGGAAATGCTTGTGGATATAGTTCACGAGACTTGTCAATCATCTCACGAAGTTCTGGCATAGAACGTCTGAGAATTAAAGCTCTGTGTGCTTTCTTGTGGCAATACCTTAAGGGGTCTACGATCATGGCAAATGATTTACCACCACCGGCAGCTCCTCCATAAAGTACATCTTTTTCACCGGCAGCAAGGAAATCTGTCTGAGGTCCTTCGTTAGCGTGAAATAAAACTTTGTGGTTGTCTAGGTTTTCTTGTACAGCTTTAGGAAGCGTATCAAGTTCGTCTGTTGTGACAGGACCTTCTACAGTCTTGTCAAGTTTTTGAATTGTTTCTTTTTGTTTTTTAAAAGATTGTCTAGCGTTGTTAAGCTTTGCTTCAAGCTTTTCAATGTTACGCTTCTTACGACCCACAGTTGCTCTCGCAGCTTTGATAGCTTTTTCTGTTGAGGTCTTAGGTCTACCGGCTTTCTTCTTTGGGGTTCCATCTTTCTTTAAGACGAAGTTACCTTCCTCAGTCTGTAAGTAGAGATGAGGATTCAGCTCCCAGTCTTTCGTTTCTTGTACCATATTTTTTGTCAATGTGTTTTTTCAAACCGGGAGTAGAAATCTTTCGTTCAGTTTTATACTCTAACCAATCTACTGCAGCTTGTAATGATATCTCTTCATTGACTACCATGTTTTCTGCAACCTGTAAAGCATCTAGCTCTTCTTCAATTGGTTTTAAATATCCTGTTAGATTGTCTAACTCATACCCAAACGGAATGGTCGATGTTTTTCTTTTCATGTATCCGTCAGGTAATAACATTTAGATAATCCACATAATAATAAAAGATGATATAAATCCTATACCACATATAACACCCCAAACTTGTAAGTCTGTAAGGTCGTTTGTTTCTATGATACTATTTATTCTTTTTTCTAATTGCTCTTTTAACATTTGTTTTCCTCTTGATTGGTTTCTTAGGGGCTAGAGCTTTCTTAAAAAGCTTACTGTATGCTTTACGGACTTTGTTCATCCATGTTTGAATCATATTCATGGTCTTTGTTCTCCTCGGCTTTCTTCTTCTTACCGAATATTTTATCCCAGTTATCTCTATAGTCTTGTGTATAAAAGCCGGGTCTAGGATTAGCACCCTTGCTTCCGTGTGAGTTCTTGTAGATTGGAGACGTAAATGTAACTGGCTTTTCGTCACTGCCTATTTGTTTACCCATACCTTACCACTTAACCTTGTTAGCCCAGTATGCTGCAGACAACACACCTTTGGCAATGTTCTTAGCGTGACGAGCTTTGAATGATTTACGTCTAGCCTTTTCACTTTTTGACTTAGGACTTTTACCAGCACCACTCACACCTTGTTGTCCAAATCTAATAGTCTTAATTGTACTACCGGATTTAGCTACCACTATGTGAGATTTAGTAGGATGATTGGGAGTACGCTTGGGTTTGTTGTAACCACTTACTCCTGCTCGTTTTAATCTACCATCAGCTTTACCACCTTTAGCCATTCTAAACTTAGCTGTCTTTTCTGCAATCTTCTTAGGTTGTTTAGAGTGTTGCTTACCGGCAGCTTTGTCTTTACGTTTAGCTGCTGTGGTAGCTGCGTATTCTGAATCGCTTAAAGCTTCTCTAGCTTTCTTAGGTAAATATCTTTCACCTGTATCACTGGACTTCTTACCAGACTTAGTTCCCCAGTCTTGTTTGCTCCAGTCTTTTAAAGATTGTTGTGATTTCTTTAACATTACTTGTATCCTCCACCAGCTTTCTTGTAAGCTTTGGCTAGTGCCTGTGCTTTACGTGCAGACCATTTACCGGCTGCAGTACCGTGTGAAGCTTGTGACTTTATTCTTTGGAATATTCTTTTACGTAGTCCGGGCTTGGTATAGTTACCGGCTTTGTTGACAGTGGACTTAGCTTTACCACCTTTTCTAAGTTGTAATCTTTTTAATAACATCAGTGTACTATCCTATCGTCTTCTTTGGGTATTGTGTTTAAGTGTTCTTGTTCTAATTCATCATCAATGTAAATACTATCGAGCTCCCCCACAACAACCAAGTGATTCTGAGCTGCAGCAAGTTCTGCTTTTTCAAACGTTGAAGCGATAATGTTAGGACCTGCAAAAGTTGTACCATATGCTTCGATCTCAGTCAGAAATATCTTCATAGTCTCCGTCCATAATGTTAATCGCTTTTTTCTCTGGGAGAATAAATATACCACCACCGGTATTATGATTAACATCTATTCTATCTGTCTTTGAAACTCCTACACGATCTAATATGGTCTGTGCAGCTTGTAACTTATAGTTAGCTTGAGGTACAGGCTTATCTGACTTCAAAACCTCTATAATCTTGAATGCTGCTGTAGGGGCTTCCCTTGCAAGTACGTTCTGTGCTAAATCTACTACTTCTTCTTTTAATGATTGTAATACTTGATAGTGATTGCCTGAGTAACCTGCAAGTTCGGCTGACTTTTTAAAGTTACCTCCTGTGTCCACGAGGTGACCTAAGAATGCTTCTTGTTTTTCTGTGAGTTTTCTGTCCTTTGTTTCAGGCAGATAGTTATTGCTCATGTCTTTATTATAGTATCATTTGTAAAGTTTGTCAAGTCTTTGTTGTTATTTTTAACAAAATGTAAAGTTTTTTACTTTATTTTGCAAATGACTTGACAAACTCGTAAAAAATGTGTACAATAGAATTGTAAGGTTCTCCCCGGTTATATATATAACATAACCTAGTCTTTTTAGACTACCCAACCTCATCTTCTATAGTCGTTCCAAGACTTATTCCAAATAATATAACAAACATGGCGAAACCTTTGTAAAGTTAGGGGGCTGGTTAATATCTAAACTAGCTAGAAATGTATATGTTTTATATCCCTACTACCCCCCTACCCCCGTACCTCCTGCCTACCCCCTTTTGCTATTGCCTTCACTTCGTTCAGCTCTTTACTTGCGAAAAAAAATGACGCAATTTCAAAAGCTTGTAAAGGGTGGCAAAAAAACTAGCACAATTTTAAAAGTTTTACAAGCTTTTTATTTAATTTATTTTTTCTCAAAAGCTTGACAAATTTCAAAATCTCTGAACCAAATTTTACAAGTTTTTAAAGCCTTTTGAAATTTTAGAATCTGGTTATCGCCTTTAAAAATTTACATATCCCTTTATAAATTATAATATATTATTCATAAACTTTATAAAAGCTTCACCTCCTCCATTCTAAGCTTTCCAATACTTCACCAATGCTACAGCATTAAAAAATCAAATAAACTTCATACAGGGCATTGTGAGAAGCCTTTAAAAGTACTGTATATTTATACAGGGTGCATAAGTTAAACCCCAAGTCAAGCATTATTTTTCAAATTCATTACTACTTTTTTATTAATCCGTCAATAGATTTGCTGAAATTAAAGGCTGTTTTTATTTTTAAAAATGTAGATATTTTTTTTTAGAACTGATTAAATACTCTTATATCGAAAGGCAATGAAGCTGAATAGATAACCATTAAGGTGATACTATGGGCATGAAGTTAATGCTTGATAGTTTCGGTGAGCCTATTAATGCTTATGTAGACGATGGGTCTACTAAGGCAACAGCTAGGAAAACAGCGAAACCATCAAAAAATGCTCTTAGGAAACATGCTAGATATGGTGTTCCTATCACTTATGTTGATAGCTATAAAGAGCCTAAAAAACTTGATGCTATCGCAAAGGGAAAGGGCATTTTAAATGAGTATTATAATTTTTTTGATTCTCATAATGATTGCATGAATCCTAGGACTCAACTAATAAGAATGGGCTACTAATAAAAAGTAGCCTTTTTTTTGTTTTAGTTATTTACATTACTGTAAAAATGTAGATAATGATAGTTATAGCCGAATAGCTAAAAGTGAAAGGCAATAATAGATTTTTGATTGTGCATTGAAAGAGATAGGACTATTAACGCCTATACAAAATATTAATGACTTGCACAATAAGGGATAATGAGAAACACCAGCGTATAGAAAATTTAAAATAACCTGCATGAAACTCACCCGAACTGCAACGATGCAGTAAATTCCCAGTTGCTAGTTGATGGGTACAAATAACTAGCCCAGTTTTTAAAAGGATAAAGAGCAACGCCACGATTTGAAAAGGTTGCCATTTAAGAGGGATGCTATGCAATCACTATTAAAAAGAATAACCGATAAAGCAAAAGCAAAAGGTTATGGGTTCAGAGTTGATGCATATGATATGTGGAATTATGGTTGTAATGACTATATTACCGATTATCATACTGACTTTGAAAAATTGAAACAGACTCTTCAGAGTTTTGAAAGTGAGACAATTCACTTTGCAAAATTAAAAGATAGGGAACCTTTAGAAAAGCAATTAGCTGATAAAGGTTTTGAATCTATTGAAGAGCTTTTACCAGAAGATGATGAGATAGCCTATGATATTCTATCTGGAGATTATGCCATAAGATGGATAAATTATGGGGGTAATATTGGGACAGATTGTCTAAATGATGGTTCAAATTATCTATGGGAAGATTTAGGAATAAGCAAAATCGCAGAAGATTATGACAATGAGCTTTGCGAATTTCAAAGATTCTAAATGATTATCAATCTAGCAATAGAGATATACCTAGTCATAATGATTGGGTATATCATTGTTAACTTAGCGAGGGAGTTATGAAAATAAGATTTATACCAGAAGTTGACCCAGAAGAGAAAATCTTTGGGGTTCAATTTGTATTAGAAAATTATGCTATTGATATCTATTTTTGTTTTGCAATATTCAAAATAGGTATCTTTAGAAATAAGGGTGAGTGTTGGTCGATTCTATTGGGATTCTTTAGGATTGAAGGCACTAATTTAAATATGGGGTGGTAAACTATGGGATATAAATTATGAAAGTAGAATATAAAGATAAGACATACAAGTCATATCCGGATTTACTTGACAAGCTTTACAAGGGTAAGCCAATCACATTACTAACCGATGGTGAAAGTAATGCCAAGCTTGTAAAAGGTATTACTGAACATCTTGATGTTAAGCTAATGCATTTGCTACCCCACGATAAAGCCGATGTATTGATGGAGAGACCAACAAAAAGAACGCTTTGTGCCTTTGCAAAAACTGCACAATGTTGGAAGCCTTGTTTAAATACTGCCGGAAGAGGTGGTATTATTAAGAATGGTGAGACCACGAATGCGATTGAGTTAGCTAGACTTAGACGAACTCTATTTTATTTAGATGATAGGGTTAATTTTATGCAACAACTACACAAAGAGATAGATAAATTTGTGGCTAAGTGTAAAACTACCAATAAAAAACCTTGTATTAGGTTGAATGGGACTAGTGATATACAATGGGAGTATGAACTGCACGAAGGTAAAACCTTGTTCGATCACTTTCCAGATGTACAGTTTTATGACTATACCAAGATACCAACAAGGAAGATAGAACACATACCAAACTATCACTTGACATGGAGCTACAGCGAAGCGAATGAGAAGTATGCAAAACTATTTGACAAAGTAAAACATAACAAAGCTGTAGTATTCAATGGAATATTACCGAGTATGTTCAAGGAACTAAAGGTAATTGATGGAGACAAAACAGATATGAGATTTCTAGACGAGCCTAATAGCGTGGTTGGTCTGAAAGCAAAGGGCAAAGCTAGACAAGACAAGTCTGGATTTGTAATTAATGTAATACAATTAGCGTAATAGCTAGGAGTGAATGATATGATAAATGTAAAAACATTTAATGATAAGTATAACAACAACAAGAAATTCCATCACGTGAATTTGTTTGGGTTGAAGTTTAGGATTGCTAATAACAAGCGATCATCAAGGGTTGATAACAGAACCATCTACAAAACAAGTAGAGGTATTGTCTTTAACTTCTTGGAAAGCAGATACCTATGCTTAATAACAAAGAGATAAACTATGCATAGAAATAAAGTAGATCAAATTGTAGATGATTACTATGAGGATGCCGAGATCATAGATACAAATCCAGAGAGTAAATACTTTGGAGACGATCACAATGCACAACAGTTAGAGAGAATCTTTGATGAGTGTGTTGATGAGGGCATGGGATATGATGAAGCTGAGACCGAAGCACAGCGTAGATTTGAGGAGCAAGGCATATGACAACAGCAGAAATGATAAGTAAAGCATTCTTTAAAGGCTATGGAATAACTTTCCAATACTTTAAAAGTGATACCAATACCTACGAGAGTAGAGTATTACATACAATATCAGACCTTAAGTACAACTCAACTGATGATGTGTTGGTTGGAGGTTGTATTAATTTAGATGGAGACTACCGACACTTCTTTGTTGAAGCTATGTCGAAAGTCAAAGTATATAAGTATATAGATATTGCAGAACTGTCACAATGATGTCACACAAATGACACATTGATATGATAGGATATGTTTTGTAGTTAGGAGTGAGCCTTTGTAAAATCCCACTGGTCTTATATGTCTGAAGTGCGTGTTAAGGATAAAAGTAAATGAGAACTAAACCACCATGCACTAACTACAAATTAAATCCTAGAGTTGGTAAGGAGAAAGCTACCCTTACTGTATCACTAGGCTTACGGACTGCTAGGTAGCGTAGTCATTCTTATAAAGGAAAGCATTATAGGATAGTGTTGACAGGCACGATAAAAACCGATAGTTATGTTGCTGTTGGAGGAGTTGGTAGTTATCTTCGGAACTAAAAAACTACCACCTAATTTATAACAAGGAGTAAAGTATGAGTAAAGTATTTAGAGAATGGTTTGATACTGTTGACAAGAACAGTCAAGAGTGGTTAGACTTTGTTAAACAACAAGAGCAAGATGATGAAATGTCTGCTCAAATACTGGAGGATATGGAGAAATGAAAAACTTTTTATTTAGAGTATTAACGAAAGATAAAACACAAGGATATGTAGGGTTGATTACTAACATCAATTCACAAACAGATTTATTCTGGTCAGTGGATGAGTTAGGTTTTAATCCTTATGATGTTGAATTTAAGGAGACGAACTTTGGAGGGATATCTTTACCTGTAAACATTGTAATAGATGATCGTGATGATGATGAATATGGATACATTGATAGTCAAGAAGGTGTATCGTTTAACGAAGCAACATCTTTTGATTTAACAGATGAAGAACAAGAACAATTTTTTAAGTTAGATAGTAATGGTAGTTATTATGATCTAGCTAATGGGTGTGTGGAGTTTGCAAAATGAGTTATGAAAAACATGGTAGAGGAATGATCGCTGTAAACTTGGTACATAATTTTCTAATTAAACAAGGGTATCAAGTGTTCAGCGAAGATCAAAGTCAAGGTATGATTGATATGGTAGCCATAAATGAGGATGGAGACATGATGTTGATAGATGTTAAGGCATTGGCAAGACGAAGTGATGGTACTAAAATCAATAGGATACTTAGACCCAATCAAAAACAACTTGAAGATGCACTCAACACTAAGATACAATTAATCTATGCTGATGTTGATACAGGTGAGATAGCTTTTAATAGGAGAAAATAATATGAAAAGAATAGAAAAAGGTACATGGCATTCCAGAGTTGAGGAAATTTTATGCCGAGACTTTGGAAATTTGTACAGTAAATTGACAGGTATAACGCAACATTTGTTACTAGATTCTACCCATGCTTATGTCGTAACTAGGAGAGACTTAGATTCTCTATCAGAGATGGACATAATTATGCTTGTAGAAGAGCATGTGGCTTCCTGTGTTGCACGATCATTTAGGTACTAAGGGTATGACCTACCTTTTAACTAACCCTGTGCTTAGAAACGAGTACAGTAAGTCATTATTTTTTGGAGAACCATGCTAGAATTGTATATATTTTGTAAACTTTTATTATTATATTGGTTGTCAAGGTAACACGATTGTCACATAACTTTACTTTTGTTTAAAAATATGTTATAATCTTTATACAATTTAAAACATTAATGAAAATAATAATTAATTATATTAATAATTTATATTAATATTTATAAAACTTTATAAAGGAGTATAGTAATGATAGAATATAATAATAAAAAAGTAACACCAAAGGTGTATGCTAAACACCAAGTATCTGATTACTTGATGGGTTTGTTTGATAGTCCAGAGGTTCATATGGATAAGGGATTTGCAAATGCTACACCACGTGAACAAGCTGAGATAATGAATCAAGTTAGTTTGTTTGAGGACAGGATTCATAAGTTGTTGGGTGTTAAATTTAAGGAGATAAAAAGTGCGAGTAATTTTAGTAAATCCATTTGACGAGACAGTCAAAGAAGCAGTATATGGTGGGGACTATAGAGAAATCTATAACCTAATAGAATGTAAAACCTTTGATGTAGTAAGTCTATCTGATGCAGATGATTTGTATGTGGATGATGAAGGACTATTGGTTGAAGGTAATCAAAGATACTTTAGTTGGTCGGGTAGAAACTTTGCAGGTAAAGCATTAATTATGGGTCATGATGATGAAGGCGAAACAACTGCAACAACATATGACTTACAAGAAGTTGTTGACAGGGTAGAGTTTTTACCCGAAGGACACAGAGAAGAACCTTACATGGAGTTTATAGAATGGAAATAATATTAGTAGTGGTTGGGTTAGTCTTGCTCATAGCAATGACAACTTTGTACATGTACTTAGTTGAGGATGATAGGGTAGAACCACATGTCCCAACACCTATGAAACACAAGGGTAATTTCTGGGATGCAGAGACACAGAAGTACTACAAGTGGGATGAGTTAGAAAAGTTGAGGACATCTAAGGAGGAACAAAATGACACAACATAATGAAGTTGTTGAACAGCAACGAGAGATACTTGAGCTAGAAAAACAAGCCAAACAAATTGTAGCTGTTGACACAAGGTACAAGGATGGGTTATGGTATAAACAAACTGTTGACTATGCCGATGGTCGAAGGGTTACAGAGTACAGGGACAAACGTAAGCATACAAAGGAGGAAAATAGATATGGCGAAGACGTGGAATAAATCAAAACATAACTCCGCTACTAAACAAGGTGGGAAAAAGACAAGTCAAGGTAGAGGTAACGTTAGCACCTCCACTATGAACAAGAACAAGAAAGCTAACTTAAAAAAATATCGAGGGCAAGGTAAATGAAAGAGAAAATAATAACAGTTAAAATCCAAGAAAGAAATTTAACATGGATGAAAAATAACTATCGTAAATCTAAACAAGGTGTGAATAGTTTGTTTGAATATGGTGGTATAGATATACGAGAGGTACATGCCATAGCAGATTTACTGTATCATCTTAACGAAGCATTTGAAATTGAGGATGAGTGATGAACATATTTTATTTTAATGAATGTCCTGTTGAATCAGCACTAGCACAGCCAGATAAGATGTTAGTCAAGATGCCACTTGAAACAGCACAGATGTTATGCACAGCACATAGAGAACTGGATGGTGATGAGTGGGCAGACAAACAAGGACTTTACAAAACTGCATACAAAAATCATCCTTGTACTATCTGGGCAAGAGAATCTAGTTCTAACTATCAATGGTTGTATCGGCACTTCATAGCCCTGTCCATTGAGTACAGTCACAGATATGGTAGGTCGCATTTAAGTTTTGATAAACTATCAACACCACTCATGCAACTACCACTTAATATAAACGTTGGTGATATGACACCATTAGCACAGGCTATGCCGGAGGAATACAAACACAATGACCCAATCGTTGCGTATCGTAGATATGTAATCAATGAAAAACACTATGCCAAGTGGGAACAGAACAGAACTAAACCTACATGGTGGACTACACAGGAGGTAGCGTAAAATGAAATTTAAAATAATATTTAGTGCAGTAATGGTAGCAATGATGGTTGCTATTGTTAGCTCAGTCAACATCACAATGGACAACATACAAGAAAACAAGGCAGGGCTTACAAGGCTTAACAAATCTTTCCTGTCTCTCAGCGAAGAGTTCGAAAGCGTAGGTAGGACTGCAGACTTAATAGAATCTACCAGAGAAAGCTATCGAAATTCTTTAATAAACATTTCTGATAGAGTAGATACATTAGAAGATTCTATTTTTGAAATACATAGTATAATAAAAGAGTTAGATGAACTCTTAAACAAACCACCGGTTGAAGCTATGGTGAGAGAAACATATGTTGAGCCAGAGCCAATATCAGACTTAGGCGTTAACGCTGGGCTTGGTGTACTTACAGGAACTCATGTTACAGGACAGCCAGAGATAGTCCCAGAGCCAGAGCCAGAGTTAATGACGTGTCCAAAGGTAAGATCAGCTAAACCTTATGGAGATTACATTGAAAATATAACTATCAAAAGAACATTAAAGTTTACAGTGATTTATGATTTGTTTAATGGCAATGTTGTCAATGTTCAATACGATGGTAAGCTACCTAACAAAGTTAAACAAGCTACCCTTAATTATGTAATGGATTTAGAGTTTGATAATCCCATTACAATTACAGGGTGTACATTACCCTTTACAATTAACATTTAATGGTTGCTTTTTATAGTAACTTATGTTATAATACACGCTTATTAAGATGAACTATATAGTAGAAAGAGATCAATACAACACAGAAATTCTTACTCGTGATGAGTACAGAAAGTTTGGTGTGTATATGACGGAACACTATCCGAATGTCGGGCATGTGGTAGAGAAGCTAGACGAGACCTTTAGGGTACGAATAGATGATACTCCACTAACATTCTGGGAAGAGATACTCACTTCTATTAGGGATTAATTGAAGGTATATTATAAGTAAGTCATGCCCTCCTTGTTTAACTTATAATATCTACAAGTTTCCGGTCTTGTGCCACCTAAAACCGGATTAACTTTTTTAACTAAACACTTTACATTCATGCGAAAGTATGTTATAATGTGTACACTTTATACAAACCGATGGAGGAATATTATGGAGTATGTAACTGGAAAAGCAATGTGGGCTAACATCACATCGCCAAACACGAGGTTTCAACCTCACAAGTATGGGCTAACAGTCTTGACTGATGCTGATACAGCTTCTAGGCTAGAAAGCTTGGGACTGAATCAAGTAAGAGATAGAGCTGGTCAACCCAAGTATGATGAACCTGCTTTTACATTCAGTAAGAGAGCAGCTAACAATGATGGAGCAGCTAATACTGCACCTAAGTTAGTTAATTCTGATGGGGAACCTATTGATGTTAGTGTTGGTAATGGTTCAGAAGTTGTTGTAAAAATCAAGCCTTATAAGAATGACTATGGTCAGTTCGCTGAACTCATAGCAGTAAAGGTAGAAAACTTGGTTGAGTATGTCGAAGGTGACACAGACAACGAGGAATTTTAAATGATTATTACTATTAATAATGATGATGGTAATAAATCATTTGATGTTAACAATATAAGTGACGACACAATAAAGCAAGAAGCTACTGTTATTGTACAGAAAGTAGGTAACTTACAAGTTATCATAGAAGCTTTAGACTTTGCAAGTCGTACACATCGTGCTAACTTAGAAGAACTTCTAAAAGATAGAGAGGAAGCAATCGTTGAAACAGAACCTGCTCGTAATGAGAAAGGTCAATTTGTTGGAGACGATCCAGAAACTATAGAGGATGAATCTAAGGTAGCAAAATAAAATAGTCTTTAAGGAGGGCTAACATGAATGATACAACGTGGCAAAAGTTGAAACAACCCTGTCCACTTTGCAACAGCAGTGATGCTGTAGGAGTCAATGAAGATGGCTCTGCAAAGTGCTTCAGTTGTGGTGACTTTATGACCAACTATGAACAAGCATGTAACGGAAAAACTATGACACAAACACAAACAACACAGACGAAACAACCTGATAGTATAGGTGAGGGTAACTTCATCGCACTAACTGATCGGCAAATATCACAGGCAACTGCTAAAAAGTATAGTGTAAAAGCTGTACAAGATTTGAAAGGTCAGGTCGTTAAACATTTCTATCCGTACTACAATGGACATGAACTGTCAGCTACTAAATGCAGGAACTCTTTAACAAAAGATTTCTTTGTGTCTGGTAGTTATAATGACACCGGATTGTTTGGTCAACAGTTGTTTAAGGGTGGCAAGTATGTCACCATAACCGAAGGGGAGTGTGATGCTATGGCAGCCTATGAACTACTAGGTAGTAAGTGGGCAGTCGTATCCATTAAGCGTGGAGCACAAGGTGCAGTACGAGATATCAAGGAGAGCTTAGAGTTCTTTGATAACTTTGAAAACGTGATCGTTGCTTTTGATAATGATAAGGCAGGTAAAGATGCAGCAGTTAAAGTTGCAAGACTTTTCAAGCCGGGCAAGGCTAGGATACTCACACTTCCCAATGGCTTTAAAGACCCTAACGATATGCTTAAGTCTAACAGACATAAGGACTTCGTTGAATCTTGGTGGTCTGCTAAAGTCTATACACCCTCCGGTGTTATCAATGTCACAGAACAACGTGAGAAGTTTCATAATCGTGAGAAGAAACAAAGCATACCTTATCCTTATGAAGGACTTAATAAAAAGCTTTATGGCTTGAGACAGGGTGAGCTTGTAACTCTTACAGGTGGAACAGGACTTGGTAAGTCTAGTGTAACCAGAGAGATAGAGCATTGGCTTGTGAAACAAACACAGGACAACGTAGGTATCATAGCATTAGAAGAAGACTGGAGACGTACCATTGATGGTATACTTTCCATTGAAGCTAACGCTAGGTTATACATTGACCAAGAACGTGAGAAGTTTTCTAAAGAAGAACTTGATAAGATGTTTGATATGTTATACGATGGTGATAATAAAAACAGAGTATGGGTTCACTCACACTTTGGCACCAACGACATTGATGATATCTTTACTAAGCTTCGGTTCATGATTATTGGATGTGACTGTAAGTGGGTTGTTGTAGATCACTTACACATGTTAGTCAGTGCGGTACATGAAGGTGATGAGAGACGTGCTATTGATTCTATTATGACTAGACTAAGAAGTTTAGTTGAAGAGACAGGTGCAGGGATTATCCTTGTATCTCATCTCAGACGTGTCGATGGTAACAAAGGACACGAGAACGGAATTGAAGTTAGTCTCTCTCATCTACGTGGCTCTAACAGTATTGGTCAGCTATCAGATTGTGTTATTGCATTAGAACGTAACCAACAATCAGACGACCCTGATGAAGCTAGGACAACAAGACTTCGCGTTCTTAAATCAAGATACACAGGTGATGTAGGTATGGCAGCTAGAGTTATCTATGATGCTGATACTGGTAGGCTTAGTGAATTAACAGATGAAGACATAGAGTTTGATAGCTCTGCAGACGAGGCATTTTAAATGAGATTAGTATTTGATATAGAGACGGATGATCTCCAAGCTACAAAGGTTTGGTGCATTGTTGCTCAGAACCCTGACTCAGGTGAGATATTTAAGTTCCCACCTAGTAAGTTAGAAGATGGGTATAATCTTTTAGCAACAGCCGATACACTTATTGGTCATAACATTATTGGATTTGATATACCTTTGGTAGAGAGGTTCGGTAACGTTGACCTAAGTGGTAAGGAAGTTATAGATACTCTTGTACTATCTAGATTATTTAATCCTACTAGAGATGGTGGTCATAGTCTTGAGACTTGGGGCTACAAGTTAGGATACCCTAAGATTGAGTTTGAAGATTACTTAAACTACTCTGTTGATATGTTAAACTATTGTGTACGGGATGTACAGTTAAATACCAGAGTGTTACAGGAACTTCAAAAAGAATCTAAAGGTTTTGATCCTCAATGTATTACCATTGAACAAGGCGTTGCTAAGATTATGAAGCAACAAGAAGCTGATGGTTTTGAGTTTGATATGCAGTTAGCATTAAGCCTATTAGCAGAACTTAGAGAAAAGAAACAACTGATTGAATCAGAGGTACATGAAACGTTTAAACCTAAATGGGTAGACACTAAAGAGGTAACACCCTACATCAAGAAAGATGGTAATTTATCTAAGCGTGGTCTGACTGATGAAGAATATCAACGTTGCTTGGACACCAATAACTTCAATCCTTTTATGAGACAGACTTTACAAGAGTTTAATCTTGGCTCTCGTAAACAGATTGGAGAATATCTTATTGACTTTGGTTGGAAGCCAGACAGATTTACACCTACTGGTCAACCTATTGTTGATGAGAAAACACTATCTAAAATTACACACATCCATGAAGCAAAACTTATAGCAGATTTTTTGTTACTACAAAAGCGTATAGCTCAGATTGATTCATGGGTTGATGCAGTTAAGGAAGATGGTAGAGTACATGGGTTTGTAATACCTAATGGAACTATAACCGGAAGGATGGCTCATAGAAACCCTAACGTTGCTCAAGTACCTTCATCTGGTAGCCCTTATGGCAAGGAATGTAGGTCTTGCTGGACTGTACCAGAAGGTCATAGTCTGGTAGGTGTTGATGCAAGTGGTTTGGAATTAAGAATGTTAGCACATTACATGAACGATAAGGAGTATATAAATGAAATTATTAACGGAGACATTCACACAGCTAACCAAACGTTTGCTGGACTTAAATCAAGAGATCAGGCTAAAACTTTCATCTACGCCCTCGTTTACGGTGCAGGAGATGAGAAGATTGGAAGCATCGTTAAAGGAAGCAGAGCAGATGGTAAGCAGTTGCGAGAACGCTTTCTTAGTAGTCTCCCAGCATACCGAACTCTTAAGAGCAAAGTTGACAGAGCAGCTACAAAAACGTTCCTCAAGGGGTTAGATGGTAGGAAGCTATACATTAGAAATAAACATGCAGCTTTGAACACATTACTTCAAGGTGCTGGTGCTATACTAATGAAGAAAGCTCTCTGTATTTTAGAGAACAGACTTAATCTCAGTGGTACTCCACATAAGTTTGTTGCTAACATACATGATGAGTGGCAAATAGAAGTAACAAACTGTCGAGCCAATAAGGTTGGTCAGATGGCTGTTGAATCTATCATAGAAGCAGGTGAACATTTTAATCTACGCTGTCCGATGGATGGCGAATATAAAGTAGGAGGTAATTGGAGTGAGACACATTAAACCAAATGATAGTAGTAGGAAGGGAGACTTAGCTGAGTACTACGCAGTAACTTGGCTGTGGGATCATGGCTATGAAGTTTTTAAAAACACAGGTTGTACTGGACCAATAGACATGATTGCCCTGAAAGAAGGTGAAACTATTTTTGTTGATGTTAAAACAGCACAGCCACAACAACATAAACAAACCGGTAACAAAGTAACTAAATGTCAAAGTAGAAATGAAGAACAAAAAAAATTAGGCGTTCAGTTACTACAATTCAACCCTGTTAATAGACAATTAGCATGGATAAAACATAGACAGAGAAAATAATATGATTAAATCTAAAAAGACTCTTGACACATTAGTCGAAGATATATATAATAAGATAGGTGTACTTGCTGATGGTGATCATATTGATCTAGACCCTGATAGCATTGAACAGTTTGGTGAGTCTATGAAAGAGATTCTCTATAACTGGTCACACCCTGCACCAAGAGGTGATGCCTCACTACGCATGTCTAATATAGGTAGGAAGTCACGACAACTATGGTTTGATATGAAGTCAGAGGGTACTCCTGAAAGGATGCCACCTTCTTTATTCATTAAGTTTCTCTACGGACATTTACTTGAAGAGATAGTTATATTTCTTATCAAGCTATCTGGACACGATGTTACGGATGAGCAGAAAGAAATCAAAGTATCAGGAATCAAAGGACACATGGACTGTGTTATTGATGGTGAGGTAGTGGATATCAAGACAGCTTCAGGATTTGCCTTTAAGAAATTTAAAGATGGTACTCTAGCAGAGAATGATATCTTTGGATACATGGCTCAACTTGCAGGTTATGAACAAGCACAGGGCACAGATAAGGGTGGATTCCTTGCTCTTAATAAAGAGTCTGGTGAGTTAGCTTTGTATAGACCTGATAACTTTGACAAGCCAAACATCAAGAAGAAGATCACTGATATAAAGAAAGCTGTTAAATTAGCAACACCACCTGAACTATGTTACAGCCCTGTTCCGGATGGTAAGTCTGGTAACATGCAGTTACCTAGAGAGTGTACTTATTGCCGACATAAGTTTGAATGCCATAAAGATTCAAACGAAGGTAAAGGTTTACGTGTGTTTAAATATTCAAATGGATATAGGTACTTAACACAGTCACCTAAAATCCCTAACGTTATAGAGGTAACAGATGCGTTCAACAAAAGCTAAACAACTTAGACGTAGAGCAGAAGACTTACTCATAGAGTGGTTAAGAACTATGGTTCCAGATGGTGAGGATACTTCTAAGATACACAGAAATAATCTTAGTGAATTCTTGCCAGAACAAACGCATATCTTTGCAAACAATAGGTTTCTTCTAAGTGCTTATAGTTTAAGATGGTTTTATAAAAAGGTAAAACGTAATCCCAACATTACATTGGGAGAGCTGAATGCCTAGAAGAGTACCCAGAAAACCTAGACCTAAAAAGATTAACGTGCCTAAAGGTTATGACAGTAGATGGGAGTATGACATTCATCTAGGGATACTACAAGATTGGAAACATCATTGGGATATTATACAGTATGTTGTTGAACATAAGTATGAAGCTGATTTTGTTAGAAAGATTGATGGTAAGACTATCTTGTTAGAAGCGAAGGGTAGGTTCTGGGATCATGCTGAGTATAGTAAATATATTCACATAAGAAAAGCGTTACCGCAAGATACAGAGTTAGTATTCTTATTTCAAAAACCTTTGTCTCCTATGCCGGGAGCTAAGATGAGAAAGAACGGAACAAAAAGAACCCATGCTGAATGGGCAGAAACAAATAATTTTACATGGTATAGTGAAGAAACTTTACCGAATGAGTGGAGAAACGATGGAGTATAAATTTAACGAAGGACAATTAATACAGGAACTACAGGCTTATATTGATGGTACATATGGTGAGCACTATGCTTCAGATAAGTATCAAGCAACAGATATTATTATTGACTCTGGACATGGTGAAGGGTTTACTCTTGGTAACATTATGAAGTACGCTAAACGTTACGGAAATAAAGACGGAAAGAACAGAAAAGACTTGCTAAAGATACTACATTATGGTATAATAATGCTTAACGTACACGACACAGAGAACTCATAATGGTAGATGATAAAGTAGGTATCAAGGAATATCTTGGTATTAAAATTAATTACAGTAACGAAAATAATTTAGATAAGTTTAGTCTTGATACATTAAGAGACAGATATTTATGGGAGAATGAAACACATGCACAAGAAGCCTTCGCCAGAGCAGCAGTCTTCGCAGCCACCTACAAAGGTCACACAGATTTTGAGTTGGCTCAAAGACTTTATCACTACAGTTCCTCTTGTTGGTTCATGTTTAGCACTCCTATACTTAGTAACGGGGGAACAAGTCGTGGGCTTCCTATTAGCTGCTTCCTCAATTATGTACCTGATAGTCGCACTGGGTTATCAGATCATTATGACGAGAATATTTGGTTGGCATCTTCAGGTGGAGGTATTGGTGGATATTGGGGAGACATTAGGAGTAACGGTATTTCTACTACTCACGGTAGTAAGTCTACTGGTTCAATTCCTTTTATCCATGTAGTAGATTCACAGATGTTAGCCTTTAATCAAGGCACTACAAGACGTGGTTCTTATGCTGCATATATGGACATATCTCATCCAGAGATTGAAGAGTTTATTAACATGCGTAAAGAATCCGGTGGAGATATTAATCGTAAGAATCTTAATCTTCATAATGGTATTAACATTACCAATGAGTTCCTAAAAGCTGTTGAAGAAGATGCAGACTGGAGACTGGTAGACCCTAAAAGCAATGAAGCTGTTAAAGTTATAAATGCTAGAGACTTGTGGTGGCAAATCATTAATGCTAGAGCAGAGACAGGTGAGCCATACATGGTCAATATAGATACATGTAACGAAGCATTACCTAAAGAACAAAAAGATTTAGGATTAGAAATCAAACAGAGCAATCTTTGTTCTGAGATTACTTTACCTACTAATGAAGAAAGAACAGCAGTGTGTTGTTTATCTTCTGTCAATTTAGAATACTTTGATGAGTGGAGTGAAAACCCTATGTTCATTGAAGATTTAATTACCATGCTTGACAACGTGCTTCAACATTACATTGATAACGCTGTTGACACAGATAACTTAGGAGAGTATAATGCAAACTTTAAAAGATTTCAGAAACACATTAAGGAAGGTAGGGAAGGCTTTACTAAATCTGCCTACTCTGCTTATAGAGAAAGGTCGTTGGGTCTTGGTGCGATGGGCTTCCATTCGTATCTCCAATCACGCAACATTCCTTTTGAAGGTATCTTCGCTACGGGTTTCAATTATAAAGCGTTTAAACATATTAAGACACAGGCAACCAAAGCTTCTGAAAGACTTGCAGACGAAAGGGGTGAAGCTCCTGATGTCAGTGGTAGTGGCAGGAGGAACGCTAATTTACTCGCTGTTGCTCCTAACGCTAGTTCTAGTATCATATGTGGTGGTACTTCTCCTTCGATTGAGCCATATCGTGCTAACGTTTATACGCACAAAACTCTCTCAGGTTCGTTCCAAGTTAAAAACAAATACCTAGAAGAAGTTTTAAAAGATAAAGGTTTAAAGAAAGATGAGTTAACTGTATTGTGGAAAGACATTGCAGGTAACGAAGGTTCAGTACAACATCTTGATATACTAACTGATGAAGAAAAAGAAGTATTTAAAACTGCTAATGAGATAGACCAGATATGGATTATAGAACATGCATCTAAACGTCAAGAGTTTATTTGTCAAGCACAGTCCGTTAATCTTTTCTTTACACTTCCAAAAGCAACCGAGCCACAGGAAGTACACGATGAGTACATGCAATACGTTAATGATGTACACTGGTATGGAATGAATAAACTAAAGTCTTTGTATTACTTTAGAACTAATGCTGCTAGAAATGCAGAGAACGTAAACATTAAAGTTCAGCGTATTAAATTAGACGATGCTGAATGTATAGCTTGTGAGGGATAGTATGGGTTGTTGGCATTGTGGAACAGAACTAATATGGGGTGGAGATCACGACATAGAAGATGAGAACGATGAGTATATTATGGAAACTAATTTAAGTTGTCCTAAATGTAACTCGGCTGTTATCATTTATTTACCAAAGGATTAATATGAAACAATCAGAATTTGACAAGGTGTTTAGTCAGAAGTTTTCTGGCTTTACAAGTAGGATGTGGTTAGATTATTGTGATGAACATAGAGACCCATTCTCAAAAACAAAAGATTACGCAGGATACGTAATTGAAAATTTAAAATATTTAGTTAAGAGATTTAACAAGGAGAACAGATGAGCTTATTAGATACAAGAGATTACTACAAACCATTCGATAACCCGTGGATGTTTGACTACTATGTCTTACAAAACCAAATGCATTGGATGCCGGAGTCAGTCCCATTACATACAGATGTTAAAGACTGGCAAGAGTTAGATTCAAA
>Ga0208792_1000234_pt1 | contig 22973 bp, 27 predicted proteins | sample 14_taG_FD_184087 | JGI IMG/M metagenome (GOLD analysis project Ga0208792, IMG submission 184087) | Marine viral communities from the Subarctic Pacific Ocean - 14_ETSP_OMZ_AT15311 metaG (SPAdes) (version 2) | ecosystem: Environmental > Aquatic > Marine > Oceanic | place: Pacific Ocean | collected...
TAAAATTCATTTAATCCATCTGAATCATCTCTTAATCCATCTGCTTCATTTTCCCAATGCTCTACTACTCCAACATCGATTTTATCACCGTGGGGTCCTTCGACAGGAGTTCCGGGCGTATCGAATACAGGTAATCCAAAAGAATCAATGAATCCCTCGTAGTTCCATTCCATAGGTATGAACAAACTATAGAGTCCACTGCTAGTCTGTCCATTGCGGTTTCTTTTTGTAACGTCTGAGTCATTGTATAATTTTTTAAAGTTATCTCCACCTTTATCTAAAGCGTTTGATGTTGAACCCATCATACACTTTCCTATTATCCTACTTCCTAATCTCAGCGTTGTTTTTGTAACACGCCAATTGTTTAATATATTATCTGGTCTTTCCCATTTACCAGATTCATCGTGAACAAGTAATCTTAACTTTTCACCATCATAAGAGTTATCTCCTGTATTCTTCCAGTCTATCGTTGTATCGAGCCCGTCGAGGTCTTTCCTCCCGCTGGCGCTGGTTGTACTGGTGATGGACTTCCTTGTGAGTTTGGATGCTGGGACACGGTAGGCAAGCTCTGTCTTGGGACGGTCCATCCCGTCTTGTATTGGCTTAAAGAAGAATGGATAGTGTGATGAAATTGGTACGACCTTGTCGGTAAACATCTTCTTTGCATCGCTACCAGTCTTCGATAAGATTCCGAATCTAGCATCTGAAGTGAGTGTAGCTTGATTAACTGTCTCGCTGCTTGACATGAAACTAAACCCAGACCGTCTATTCTTAAGGTAGCATATTCCATAACATCTTTGATCTGCCTTGCATGCCTCCCAGAATATGAAGAATAATCTGTTTGCTTCTCGAAAGTCTGGCTTCCCAACATCAATCTTGGACCACTGCAAGTAATTGTAGTGAGAGCCAGTGATATAAGTATCAACGCCTTTATTGCGGAACCAATATCCCTCTTCTCTCCTAGTAAATTCTTTATCAATGTACCCATACCAATCTTTTTTAAATTCTTCTGGATATGTTTGCCAGTCAAATATTGTTCTTATGTTTTTTAATTCTTTAGGGTAATCTGTCGCAACCCACTTATCGTGTTTGCTATACACATCTTCTGCAGGTGGTAAAGCAATCTTAAGATTTTGTATTTCATATATATCACCAATCTTACCTGTTTTACTTATAACAATTACATCATGTTCTTTGTTATATCCATATTCCCAGTATTTCTTTTTATTCAGTCTATGTATCGTTGTACGCTTAATAGGTTCAATGATTTTATATAATGTTTGCTTATATGACATTATTTAGACCTTTTTTCTGCAAAACCACTAAAAGCTTTTTCTTTATCCTGTGGTTTGTTTTCTAGCATTGCTTTTTCAGATTCAATCCTATTTAATATTTCAAAAGCATCAAAGATAGCTAACTTTTTAGTTGCTGCCGCGTTCTTTAATCTATCTGCTGCTAACTCATCTGCTGCATCTTCTACTATGATTTCTTCTTCAGCGACTTTGATTAACTCTTGTACAGCTTTATAACCAGCTCGTATTATAGAGTTTTTCTGTTCCTTTGTGTTCATACTTTATTGAAATATCATTTAATTTTATTCTATACAATCTTTTATCACCTACTATAAATTCAAATTCAGAGTATGGTGTAAATCCAACAAGCTCTCCTTTTTTTACAATATCAGAGCCGTCTGTATAAACCACAATACCTTTTAAAGGTTCTTCTTTGTTTTCCCATTTATCTTCCGATTGTATGGGATTTACAAAACAGTAACCTGGCATTGCTACCCAGTCTTCATTTCTTTTGTACATGTACACTTGATCTAAATAACAAAAGTACATATCTTCTTTGAAATAATTACCACTATTTTTTTCAACTCCTCTAACATCGTAGTACCTTCTAAATATATTATGATGTACCATTACTTCATCGGACTCTTGTAGAGGCGTTTTAAACGCACCTGGGAGCGCTTTTACTATAGCTTCTTTACTTACATACCTATGGTCGCTAATCGACGTGTTTAGGATTAAGTTTTTATCAGATACTTTTTTAGTGTTTTTGTAGCGGTTTTCTTTGGGTTGTATTATTAAAGCGTATGGATTATTCATAATCTAAATTATACTCAATACTTATTCCCATGTTTTTATTAAAAGATTTCCAAAGCAACACTTCTTTATCCTTTTCTATATATATTTGGTAATCGTGATCTTTCTCAAGTATATTCGTTATAATGTGGTTTCCATAAACCGCTTGTCCTATTTGATAGTGCATTGCATTATCTTTATAGTCTCTTCCTACACTAATCTTCCTTATTAGTTTCATTTGATTCAATTTTATCTATCTCACCTGTTTCAATATTTATGTTGATTTTACCATAAGTATTTTCAAGGTCAGACTTCATTGTATTTAATTGCATTTCTAATTGTGAGAAATTATGGGCTAGCTTGTGTCCATTGACTGTGTTTAACCCTATTTCATTTTGAGTTGTAGCAACTCTTTCTATTAAAGATTTTAAATCTTTGTGCTCTTTTTCTGTTAATTTCATAAACTATTGAATTTGATTAAATTATATTATTATGTATATTACACGCTTTTAGTTTATTTTGAATGCCATGTATATATAAGTTTGTGCGTTTTGATTAACCGCTGCACTTGAACCTAAACTAAACCCATCGCTACCGAATGCTGTTAAAGAATCACTTGCAGTAGATTCAGTACTATCTGTATCCGGGAATAATCTTTTATTTACACCTCTTACGCTATCAAACAATCTCCAGGATTCTGCAGCTGATGTTTCTTTAATTAAAACCCAATCCGGTTGAAATCCAAGCCCTGTAATACTCTGTGTACTTCCATTACCAGTATAACTTCCAATCTTACTATAACCACTTACTGAATGGAAACAATAAGCAATGTAATCACCACCACTTGCATTTGAACCGCCACTATCACCGACTCCAATAGTTGTAGCAGATGGTACATTTCCACCCCATAAATTTGTAGCACTTCCTGCAGTTACTTTTGCAGCACTGCTGTTTAAAACCATATAATCAGATGCACTTCCTGTAATACTCATAACAGGTGTAGCCCAAACATACCAATCAGAAGATGAATCAGTTCTTTTTACAAATACCATTTCCGGTGCTGCTGAAAGCCCGTGAGGTATTTTTGCAGTTGTAGCACCATCACCTTTATACTTAACAATACTAAATCCTGCATTAGCATTTGCACTAACTATTGATTCTATTGATGTATTTTCATCTGTTCCAATATCAAGTGTATTGTTTTGTGAAGTAGTTTCATTATATAAATTAGTTACACTTGCTGCATCAAGTTCTCCATTATAGATTCTTACTTGGTCTAACTCACCACTATACCAATATGAGTTACTTGGTCTATTTCCTATAGCTATATTTGAAATTGTTTTTATAGTTCCATTATAATCTAAAGAACCTTTTAAATTACCATTTTCATATAATTTAATTTTACCATTTCCAAAAGTTGCTACGTGATGTTGCCACACTCCAGTTGTATAAGCATTTGTTACATCTAATTGAAAAGCAGTTTCACTTGTATTTTTAACACCAACTCTTAATCCTTGACTACCTGCTCCACCACCTGTGTGAATCATAAATACATCTGCTGCATTTGCTTCAAACAAAAAATCTATAGTAGTACCACTTGTGTTTGGTTTCCACCACCAAGATATACTACAAGCACTACCTGTTCCTAAATCAGATGTAGCTATAGGTAAAGTGATCGTAGAACTTGAACCATTAAATTCTGCTGATTTATTAAATTTACCACTTGCATTGTATGTAATATTAGATGTTGATGAGGCATTAAAATTGCCTGTTACATCATTTGTGTTATCTTCAAATTTATATATAGCAATAGCATCTATATCTGTTGTGGTTTGAGTTATCGTAGGCTCATTGTCATCAGCTTTCCAAGCCCAAGAAACCCAATTTCTACTACTTTGATTTCCATCATTGCCTGTACCAATAGTATAACTTGTATCATTGTACGACAATATTTGGTCAGTTGCTCCATATTGGGCAATCGTTGAATTAGGTCTAATAAAGTTTTTACCTCTAATTATATCCCCTATATTGTGGTCACCTGAATCTCTTGACTTCCACCAAACCATACCAGGCTTAAAACCTGTTCCAATATCTCTTTGTGTACCACTACCAGTATATGTTACCGCATTAAAGCTATCCGCTAGTGTTGGTGCCGTAGTATCTGGATCTGCTGCAAAAGCTATGTAAATATATTTATCCCCATCAGCATTTACATATCCTTCTGTTCCAGATGGTCTAAACCCATTGCTAAAAAAATCAAGTTGAGGTGCCGCATCTCCTGCACTTCCCGCCTCTGCACTTGTCTCATTAGCCATTAGATAAGAATATCTTGGATTTGTTGTGTTCCTTTTATTATCGTAAATCACCCAATTAGAAGTAGCATTATATCTTTTTACCATTATAAATGCCGGTTCAAATCCGGTTTCAATAATAGGTCCGTTAGCGTTTCCGTTCCCTGTGTATGAGCCAATCTTTGAAAAGCCATCGACTGAATGAAAACAGTATGCTATCTGTCCTGTGCCAAGACCAACATCTCTTAATGTAAACACAGATGATGTAGGACTTGTACTATCAAACCTTGTTGTGCTTGAAGATGCAGCATTTGTATTTAAAGCTAATTTGTTACCATTTCCAGTTACTGATGAATAAACCTGCCAATCTGCTGTTGAATCTAAACCTTTATTTAAAATTAATTCAGGTGCAGCTGAAAGACCGTGTCCTACTGTATTTATAGCACCAGTTCCGTCCCATTTTACTATTGAAAATCCTAATGTCGGATTCGCTTGAACTGTTGATGTAATTGTTCCAGCGGTATTACTAGATGTTGTTCCTCCATTTGCTTTAAAACACCAAGAAACATAGGTTTGTGAATTTTGGTTCATATCCCCCCAGGTTCCTATAGACCAACCATCATTATTGAACGATGTTAAGGAATTTGCTTGAGCAGCTTCGGAATGTGTGTCAGTTAAATAAAGTCTTTTGGTTACCCCTCTTGTAGAATCAAATACATTTATTTTTTCAGCGTAGCTTCTTGATTTTGTTAATACTAAATCTGGTTTAAATCCTAAACTTGTAAATGATCTAGCAGTAGCATTACCTGTATAAGTAACTATTCCAAAATGTTCTGAGGGAAGAGGAGGTGTTACAGTTATACTGTATGCTCTTGCAGTTGATTGATTTTCATTATCTGTGGCTGTAACGGTAAAGTTACTTGTTGTTGAAGCACTAACATCTGGTGCTGTGCCTGTAATTGCCCCCGTCGATGTATTTAAAGAAACCCCCGAAGGTAAAGCGCCTGATGTTACAGCGTAAGTTATTGCACCCCCATCTGGTTCTGTTGCCGCAGCTGAAACGTTTATTGTGGTGCCCGACTTAACACTCGCTAAGCTTCCTGCTGCGTTTGTAAATGCTGGTACACCATTATAAGATACATTTGTACTAGCACTTCCACCGTCTGTATTAGTTATTACTAAAGCTTGTGATCCTGCACTTTTAGCAGGTGTTGTAACTGTTAACTGTGTAGCACTGTTTCTCGTTATTGAAGATGGTGTTGTACCACCTATAGTTACAGTTACGTTAGGATTAAAACCTCCACCGTTTATAACTAAGCTTTGGCCTCCTGCTGGATCTAAAGCCGTATCATCTCCCGGGTAATCAAAAGAAGAAAATGTAGGGTTTATAATAACTTCTCCCCATTCCATTGTACCATCACCTTTTGATTTAAGTACATTACCATCACTTCCGTTGTCTCCTCCTACCATATGAAGGTTACCTGATTTTAATCTAGTTTGTGCCATTTATTAATTTATTTTAACTGTGTACATAAGTTCCACTTCCTGTATATTTTATTATTGTATGATTTCCATCTGTTGTAACTGTCGGTGAACCTGTTGTTGTTCCTGAATATTCAGATGTAAGTAACCTTAATATTACTACACCAGATCCTCCAGCTCCTGAATATCCACCATCATAAGTAGTTCCACCTCCACCACCTCCGGTATTTGCTGTACCAGACCCACCTGTATTAAGATTTCCAGCACCGTCACCTCCACCACCATTACCACCGGTACCTCTTGCACTATGATTCGTAAAAGATGAACCACCACCTCCACCAGCATAAGCTACTGAAGAACCTGTAATTTCAACTGCTAATCCTGCACCACCGTTTCCACCACCACTTCCTGAACCATTATTTCCAATAGCTGAAGCACCACCACCTCCAGCACCACCATAGTCTGGTGCGTTTTGTCCTCCTCCATCTCCTCCATTGTAACCTTGATTTGCAGTTCCAACACCTTTAGAAGAGGCTGAACCACCACCACCACCAGAACCACCATCAGAGCCGTCTATGTGTGCGCCTGTTGGTTGATGATATATACCTCCACCACCTCCCCCAGTAGATGATATTGTTGTTAATCCACTTGCTGCTATTGAAGATACTGCTCCATTGTTTCCTGCAGTTGTATTGTAAGTTGTACCTGCTCCACCTGCACCTATTGTAATTGTATATGTTCCTGCTGATAAAGTTATATCACTTTCAGCAGATGCACCACCACCTGATGTATTACCATAAGATGTACGAAACCCTCCGGCTCCACCACCACCTCCGTGTCTGTTACCACCTGAACCTCCTCCTGCAATAACAAGGAATGACATATTACCTGTTAAAGGTAAAGGCGTTGGGTTCATTTTAAATGCCATATATACGTAAGTGTCCCCATTTCTGTTTTCTCCGGCACCTGAACCTAATGTAAACCCATCACTGTCGAACGAAGTTACTCCTGTATCTGCATATTCTGCTGCATTTAAATTTGCATTTACTGTAACAGAATCTCCTCTTACTGAATCAAATATAAACCAATTATCAGCACTTGTTCTGCCTTTAGTCATTACAAAGTCTGGCTTAAATCCAAGACCAGTAATACTTTGCGTACTTCCATTACCTGTATAACTTGAAAACTTGCTATATCCACTTACTGAATGAAAAACATAAGATATATACTCACCACCACTTGTATTTACAGTTCCATCCGAACCTATTTGATTTGTTGTGGAACCTATTGTTTTATATGCATTAGCGTCTGTTCCTCCTGTTCCACTACTATTTAAATACATATAATTACTTGCTGGCAAAGAACTAAACCAAACTAACCAACCTTCAGAGGCATCTAATCTTTTTGTAATTATAAGATTAGGCGATGATGATAATCCGTGACCATACGTGCCTGTACTCCCTGTTCCTGTGTATTTTACAATACTTAATCCATTTGCAGTATTTGTATTTGTTATACTTGGTATTGTCCCATCAATATTAGATTGCCAAGTATTACCTGCTTTCCAAGCCCAAGCTACATAGTTTGTTCCTGTGTTATTATAGTTACCTGCATTTGTACCAAATTGTAAATATCCATCACCTACACCTGTGAAATATTGTGATTCATTTACTTCTGCAGCAATATCACTTGATTTTAATGTCTGCCCAATACCTCTGGCAGCATCGTGTAATTGATGAGTATTTGTTGTACTTCTTGATTTAATCCAAACCAAATCAGGTCTGAAGCCTAAACCTTCAACTTTTTGATTTGCACCTGTTCCAGTATATGTTAATATTTTAAAGCTATCCGCTAATGTTGTGTTAATTGGTATGTTTTTAGCTATTGCCCAGTAGATATAAGTTGAACCACTTGCATTTCTGTCTGCATCATTATCTTCTAATTTAAAACCATCAGATTCAAAAGATAATCTTAAACCACTAAATTCTGAATTATCAGTATTTGCTCTTAACATTGGTTGTCCTCTACGAGAATCATAAATATTCCAATTTCCTGTGCCACTACTTCTTTTTAACATTACAAAGTCAGGTTTAAAACCTAACCCAGTAATACTTTGCGTGCTTCCATTCCCGCTATAACTTCCAAATTTCTGGTAACCTGTTACATCGTGGAAACAATAAGCGATAAAGTCTTCATTATTTACATTAACATCATTATCAGTGCCTATGCTAAATGATGTTGATGATGGTGCAGTATCATTCCAAAAAGCACTTGATGTTCCTTCCGCATTGTCCCTATTTAAATAAATAACTTTTGTTGCACCTACACTTGTATGATAAACCGCCCAATGAGCATTTCCGCTATGAGTGTTAGAAAGGTTTTTCACTAAAATCATATTAGGGGCAGCTGATAACCCATGAGGAACTGTCGTTGCACTACCTGTTCCTTCATATTTGACAATTGAGAAACCTGCATTTGCATTTGCACTAACAATTGATTGCGTACCAGCAACATAAGTCATTCCTAAACTTAAACTATTGTTTTGTGCTGCTGTTTCTGCATATAGTGTTGCTACATTAGAAGCTGTCAATGCTTTATCATAAATTCTAACTTGATCCATTCTACCGTCCGTTCTCTGACCCCCATTATCAGCCCTATACATTAAGCCATAATCAGATGAATGATTACTTGCGTTGCCTGTATAAGAATTAGTTCCTTCTAATGAACCATTTATGTAAAGAGCCATACCATTTGTAGTATCAAATGTTATAACAATATGATACCAAGTACTTGCAGATAAAGTTGTTGATGAATTTATATCGTAAGCTGTATTAACTAAATTTCTTCTATATTTTACTGAATAATTACCCCTTAATCTAACATTAGTATCGTGGTTATAAAACAACATATCTTCATCTTGTAATGTATCAAGATATACCCAACCTGAAATTGTGTGAGATTCATTTATATTAATTGTTTCTTCAGGATAAGTAAAATTAGATGTAGAACCATTAAAATCCCCTGCTTTATTAAACTTACCGCTTGCGTTGTATGTTACATTAGAAGCTGTTCCATCAAAGTTTCCTGTTACATCATCTGCATTGTCTTCAAATTTATATATTGCTACTGCATCTAAATCTTCTGTAACTTTTCCTATTGTTGCTTCGTTATCATCGGTTTTCCAAACCCAAGCAACATGATCTGCGTTATTTACATTTATATTATTCCAGTCGCCAATACTAAATCCATTATCATTAAAAGAAGATACACCATCAAGACGAATAGTTGGGTTTTCAGCATGTGTTGTATCACTATAAACTGTCCAGCCTGCGCCTCTTACTATATCCCATAATTGATGATGATCAGAATAACTTCTGGGTTTAGTCCATATTAATCCAGGTTTAAACCCTGTGTTTATATCTAATGAGGTACCATTCCCTGTATAAGTTTCTATATTAAAGCTACTTTCAAGTGTTGGTGCTTCTGTGTCAGGATCTGCTGCAAATGCCATATAGATATATGTGCCACCTGTAGCATTAAATCCAGCACTTGAACTTGGAATATCATCAAAAGAAAAACCATTAGACAAAAACTTAACATCTATATCTCCATTTGTTACTGTTGATTCTGCATCTGCTGAATTTGCTCTTAATATTGTATTTCTGTAATCTATTGGATTTCTTTTGTTGTCTAATATATACCAATCATAATTTGCAGCATCAGTTCTTTTAATCATTAAATATGCAGGTTCAAATCCTGTTTCTACAATTAAATTACCTCCTGTACCTGTATATGAATCAAACTTTGAAAAATTTTCAACATTTTTAAAAGCATACATTATATAAGTATCGCCTTGAAGATTCCACGGACCTAAAGTAACTTTACTTGCGTCTGGCGCAGTTCCATTCCAAACATTACTATTGCTTCCTTTTGCACCTGTTGTTTGAAGCTGTAGATAATCATTACCGCTTGTAAATGAATTATGCCAAACCCACCAAGCCTGTTCAACAGCAGTAATTCTTTTCATTATAATAAAATCAGGAGTAGAATCTAATCCGTGAGTTGTGGTAGAACCACCTGTTGAAGTATTAGGAACAGTAAATTTAGTAATACAAAAACCTGCATCGCTATTAAGTTGATGAGTTACACTTGACACACCTCCTGTTCCTGTTCCTGATGTTGTAGTTCCCTCGTTTGCTTTCCAACACCAAGCTACATAAGTTTTACCGCTATTATTAACAAGATTATCAGAACCAATACTAAAACCAGTTGAATCAAATGAAGTTATAACTGTTGATTTTGTATCTTGTGCATTTTGAGCATTACTGAATAACTGTGAATTTGTTCCTCTTGTTGAATCTGATAGCATGTGCCACTCTCCTGCAGAAACTCTATCTTTTGCCCAAATAAAATCTGGTTTAAAACCAACTTCAATAGTTTGAGAAGAACCGTTACCAGTCCAAGTAACTACCTTAAAGTTTTCACTTGGAGTTATACCACCTGCTCCTGCTGTAGCGCCTGCACCAATTAATCTTTTATTTAAACCCATTTATTAAATGTTTGGGAAATCGTATGTTATAACACCTGCTTTAGTTGTAATTTCATTTATTTCCGATTCAACTGTATCTGATAATTCTCTTAAAGCCACTCTTGCATCTACAACATCTGCAGGTACATCTGCTCCATTATCTGCTTCTCTTATTATATACCAATCTGTTTTTGCAAGTTCGCCACCTATTCTATGTTTAAAGTTGTTTATTGATTGCTCTTTTAATTCGCTTAATGACTTTTCCCAAGTTTTATTAGACTTGTCTTTTCTAAAACAAGTAGCTTGTGTATCCCAATATATTTCACCTAAATCGTGTATTCTTTCATCATAACTATCATCTATGATTACATCAAAAAGACCATTGTCTTTCATATCTTGGTTAGACCATCCTTTTACGTTTAAATGTAAACCTGTTGATGACCTAAATGAATTTGGCACTGATTGATAAAAAGTTATTACACCTGCGTTATTTACTGCTTTCATAATTATGCTACTTTATTTATTGTTGCGAATTGCTCTGTGTTTCCATTTGTAGAAACTATACTTATTAAATTTTCTCCACTTCCATCATACGTTGAAGCATTTGTAAGTTCTTTTACACTTGTTGGTAAAGTTAAAGTGTAATTACCACTAATAACTAAATTGATTTGCATACCAGTCGAAACATTAGCAAAAGTTAATGTTGTATCAGCTCCTAATGTTTTAGTAAATGTTGTAGCAGTTGCCCAATCTACTGAAGTTCCACTTAATGCTGCTGCAGTAGTAAACTCTGCACCTAATTTGGCATAAGTAACTCCATTATCTTTTATTCTTAAAGCATCTGCATTTGTTTCTATTGTAGAATCATCAACACTAACTGTTAAAGTCACATCACCACTCGAACCACCCCCTGTTAGGCCATCACCTGCAACGACACTTGTAATATCACCTGCAGATAAAGTTTGCCAAGAAAAACTACCATCACCATCACTTATAAGATATTGTCCTGATGTTCCATTTCCACTTACATTTAATCTTTGTGCATCTACTGCATTATCTGCAATCATTGCTGAACTTATCTCACCAGTTGATGATGTTCCGATCATAGTTCCTTTTGCAGTAGATACAATCACACCAGTGTTTGTTAATGTTAAACCAAGAGCATTACCCGCACCATCTGTTAATGCTTGTGCTGAACTATCAATCACACCATTATCACCCACTTTAAGTAGCGATGTATAAGTATCTTTTATTTTATTACCTGTTAAACTTGCCATAATTTATTTTTTATAATGATTCCCAATTTTTATTTACGTTTTGCCATTGTTGTTGATTCTTATTCCAATATTGTCTTACCTTTTGAATAGCAATAGAAACCTTGTTGCCCATTTTCGCTAAATTTAACCCAAGTCCTAACATACTACTCTATGTAAGAAATTACTTTACCTGATGCACAACTTATCGTATGGAATGATCCATATATAATAATACCTGCTGATAATTCTAAACTTGTTATTGATGTATCACCACCAGTTGCTGCATTTGTACAAGTTATTGTTGAATCTTCCATTGCTTGAATAGCATTGTATTTTTCACCAACTGTACTTGTTCCACTTGAAGCAATGACTCTTAAACCAAATTCTCCAAATGCTGCTTTTTGATAATTTCCTGTATTATATAAATCGTTTGACATAACTAAATAATTTACTACAAAAATAACAAATTAATAATTAATGTTTTCGACCTTGACCTATGTATTTTTTTTTGTAACCATTTTGGCCTCTTGAAGCATTTTTACTATGCCTTCCTGGTCTTTTCTTTTTTGGCTTTTCAATATAAGAAACAAAAACTTTTTGTGCCATTAGTTTGCTTTATTATTAAACTTTTCAAAAGTCCTCATTCCACCAAGACCAAGCATTCCAATTAAAACAGTCATTAAGTGTTCCATTTGCAGGGCAGGGGGTGCTGATTCAACCCCAACATACCATACAAGTAAATCTCTTAATACAAAATTATATGCAAGTGCAAAACCACAAACCCAACCAATAAAAGGGCGCCATCCAGCCACAAAAATTGTTCTGTGTTTTGCTTCTTGTTCGTTAATCTGTGCTTGTAATTCAATTAACTTTTGTGGATCAATCTCTTTCCCCTTTATAAGTTCTCTTATTTCAAGCCCAAGCCCACCAATGTCGTTTTTATCTGAAAAACCTAATAATCTTTTTAATAATTTAAGCATCTTGAATTTTATCTAAATTAAATGAGTGATATGTAGAATATCCTTTTCCCTCTTTTCTTTTTGCTTGATACACTAATTTTCGGTTATTACCCTTTACATAAGAAACATGAATCCAAGCAGGGTTGTTATCATCTCCTAACTCCCAAATAAGTTTATCAAAATCTAATTCGTTTTTAATTATATAAAATAATTCACAATTAGAAACACCTGTTGCATCTAAATCAATTGCACACCCATCTATATGTTGTGATGTTGTTGCAGCACCTGAAATAGCATTATTTAATTTCTCTGACCTAAAAAAGCTATTTACAATGATTGGTTCACCTACTTTTTCTCTTAAAGGTTCAAATAGTTCTTTAGCTAAAATTTTCATATTTGCTAATTGTTCATCGTTAGGTGTGTTTTTAATTTTTAATTTTTTAGCAGTTGCAGAACCAAATGCTTCTTTCCAAGATATATTTGTACTAAAGTTTTCTTTTTTAGATTTTGCCATAATTTTAATTTTGTTGAACTCTGTTTGCAATGTCAATGATTGCTCTGTAATAAGTTTTTTCATCATCATTTTCTTCACTATAAGCAACCCCATTTATGTTACTTGTGAATACATTAAAATTGTTTGATGTTAGGTCAAAGTAATCTGTCGTAGATGTCTTAACTAACTCTAAAATAGATTCTACGATGTCATTCACTTGTAATTCTCCACCATCATCAGAAAAGAAAGCAGTAACGACCTCAATTCTTGTAATACATTCTACTATAAAATCACTTTGATTTTGATTTGTTTGTGCAGTATCTGCTGAATAAACAATTATATAAGGTTCGCTTTGAGTAGATGGAACACGATTATATACAGGTACATTTGCACCACCATAACTTACATTCCCATTTAAAAGTGTAAATATCTTTTGTCTTATAAATCGTATTGGTTCTTTCATCTTAAACTTCTTTTAATTGCATTGTTTAAATCTAACATTAACCTTTTTAAGCCTGTGTTTATTTTACCAAAGAAATAAGGTTGTGCTTTTTGAAATCTTGTACCAAATTCAAGAAACCCTGAATATGGTGCTTTAGATTCTATTGATTTGTCTTTTGCATTATAAACAACATTGTTTCTTAAATTACCTGTATCAACTGGAATAGGTGGCAATTTTATATCTCTTGATATTAATAATCCATTTTTATCTATTATCATATCAACACCTTTTGCACCAAGAGCATCTAACTTGTCAAACATTTTATTGACTTTACGAAGATCAGATTTATTAACTCTTATTTCCATTACTCCCTCTTTGTTGCCGTTATCGTTGTATAATACTTGTAATTACTATCAAACATATTATTTATTTGGAACTGTCCGCTTTCATTTTCTATTTCTAACAAATCTGTTGTGTTTATATCATCAGCAGTTTTTTTCCTAACAGTAAGTTCAATTACAAGGTTTCGATCTCTTTTACCATTTTTTGTGGCAATATCACCACCAGTATAATTAACCATTGCCCAAATTGTTGTTTGTGTTGCAAGGGTAGATGAAAAACCACCAAACCCATCAGCAGATTTAGATTGTCTTTTTATTAAAACCCTTGTGTCTAATTTTCCTGAATTCATTATATAAACATTGTTTTATATGAATTTAATATATCTTTTACACTTGTAGGTAAATCTGTTACAGTTTGACCAATAACAAAATCTGCTCTATTATCATACAAAGTAGAAACAAGTTGTAGGTTAGCTTGTATTAAAAAGCTATCATTCATACCTGCCGTTGTGTAACTCACTATGACTTCTTTTGATGGTAAACTATTAAGTTCAATGATTGTATCATCAAGCCCATACTCCGTAAATGCAGTTGTTGCAGTTCCCTCAACAGTTATTGATTGAATTGATGCTATGGGCGAAAATGGTAAAACAAACCTTTCATCAACACTCGCTAAATACAATTTCCTTGTTTTAGCCGCTATGTCTTTCGTAATGTAGTTTTCAATTATAATCCTTGCCTGTGTTATCATTTGACCTATTAGAGTATCATCAGCAGTTGTATCAACCCTTAAATATGATTTAGCGGTTGCCGTATTGATTATTTCTGATCCTGTCGTAGCAGTAATTTTAATTTGTGTATGAAAACGATTTAAAGGATTGCTATAATATGTCATTACTTATTTTTTTTAATTTTTTTCTTGTATGCTTGTTTTAGTTCCTTTGTTTCTTTTGTCTTTTTAGCATCTCTTTCTATGATACCAAAAAACTCTAATATATCTTCTAACATAATTTATTATTTAAAACAAAAATACAAAAAAAATGCACCATAAAGTTTACAGTGCATTTGATTGAATTAGAATAAAGAAAGAAAAACTATTTAAGACAAACAATGTCTTATTTAAAATCAAAGTTATTAAAATATTTTGAATTATCATTTTTCATATTTAATCTTATACACAATCTTTTGCCATTATTTTTAAATATAAAAAAGCCTTTATATAATTTCACATATATTGCAAAAAAGTCAACATCATTTAAAGAATATTTTTTATTCCAATTAACTGAAACTGTATGCCTGTTTTTAGCCTCACTTTGCCATGAAGATTTTACTTGTATTTTATATAATCCATTTGGTGTGTCTACTATGCAGTCATAAGGTGATGAATCTAATAATGGGAAAGAAACAATAATATTATGTTTTAAACATTCTGTACCAAATAAATATTCAGCATAACAACCTCGTATATTATTATCCACAAAAATAAAGTTACAAAAAAAGTGGCTAACCGAAATTAACCACTTAACTAATAAAACTAACTAATATGAAAAAAAAATTACTCTAATGTACTATAATAACAAACATTAGAACAATACTGTCTTGGAATATCAATATGACTTTTAAACTTAACGCCACAATTCAAACATTCCTTTGTTTCTATTTCTTCTCTTTGATATCTTTCAATCTCTAAGTGATCCATCTTTTTTCTTTTTACTTTCGATTATAGTGTCCTCTATTCCATAAGCATAAGTCAAAACCTTAAAATAAGTATCTTGTGTTATGTCCTTTATATCCCAATGATTAGATATAATCTTCATTATTTTTGGTGCTATTTTTTTTGGTGCTGCCATTATCTAAATAACCAAAATAAAAAGTTAATTGCTAATGCTACCCAAAACGTAAACACACCTAATCCCCAACAAGCATACTTAATGATTCTTTTTTGCAAGTTTAAATCAACTGGCATATTTATATCTTGTTTTGTTGCTTTATATATTACTTTCATTACACACTAAATATTACGGATATTGACCATAAACAAAAAAACATTCCTACGCCTATTATTGTATATGCGATAAATGTTAATGCTTCAATTATTTGTTCTTTATTCATATTTTCTAATTTTATTCAAAGTAAACCAATTTATTTGATATACACAAATATATTTTACATTATTTAATATTCTTTAATGTTTAGGTATAAAAAAAGGGGCAATTAAGCCCCTTTAATTAATTACTACTCGATTACTTATGCAGTTTCAAGTGCTGTTTTAGCAGTGCTAAACGTTCCTTGTACTATTGCATTTGGTTGGTAGTTAGTTAAAGCAACTCTTTCAGATACTTTAACAGTTACGAAACCATCTCTAAAGTTAGTAGAATCTTCTCTTGAGAATTCAACAGAAAGGTTTTCTCTAATCCAAAGTTGTGTCGCTTGGTTTAAATCTCCCACGAGGAATTTTCCTGCAGTAACTGCCGTATTTGCAACGACTGGCACTCCCATTATAGTTGGAACTAAACCTGAATAAATTTGATTTCTCAAATACTCATTAGTAGTTGCCTTTAATAATGCGATTTTGTGCATATCAGTTGGGTTTACTAAAATACTACTTGCAGTATAGTTTGATAATGCTAACTGGTTTAAAGCAGCTACAAGCACATCATACTCATTTGCTGATTCAACTGCATGGTAAAATGCACCAGTATCAGCAGTTACAAAAGCAGTACCATCAGTAAATAATCCATCAAGATTAGGTGCTGAACCATCTCCGTTAAGGATTTCATTATCTTCAATTGCTAAAACTTTACCAGGAACTCTTGCAGAAAGGTAAGATGATAATTGTGGTGTATCAGCTAACATTTCTTCTGTAATTCTCATGAAAGTACCAATTTTTTCAACATTTACTGAAGTTGCAGTAATGTCAAAATCTGATGCAGGAAGGGTTGAACCTTGAGCCGTAGCAGCTGCACCATCATCATAAGCAGATTCTTTTGGGAATCTAATTGTTTGTGCATTTGTGCTTCCATTAGGAATTAAATTTCTAATGTTTACGCTTCTTGATGGATCGTATTTAATCCCAGGAACAACTGTTTCACCTGCAACAACTCCTGTGTAGGAATTTGCCATAGTCATATCCCCTGCTTTCATCTCAAACTTTGCAGCGTTTGAGTTACCTTTTAATAATCCTTCAATTACACCTTCATTGATGTTTTTAATTAAAGAACTTTTAAAGTTAGTTGGTTCATTTGAAGTAATTGCTTTTTTTTGTGCAACTTCAAAACTGTCCATTCTTTTTGTAGCATCATCGTGTTTCGCTAAAAACTCTTTGCTTAGGTTATCAATCTCACTTTTTAGTGAAGTTTCGACTTCTCCTTTAGCGTTATCTTTAGCTTGACCGAATGCTTTTTCAATTTTAGAATCAACCAAATTTCCTATTTGATCTAATTCTTTTTTAATTTCATCGTTCATTTTTTACGAATTTAATTTATTAAACAAATAATTATATATATCACTATTATCAGCTTTTACCTGTGTCGGCTCTGTAACATCAATTTCAGTTGGCAAAGTGGCACTATCGTTAAAAATAGATTTTAGCTTAATGAGTTCTGCTTCGATAGCATAACCCATATTGTCAGAAATGTTACCCTTGCGAATTAATTTCACAAGTTTATCAAATCTTTTCAATACTTTTTCCTTATCTACATTTCCTTTTACATCTAATATCATCGCTTCATCATTTGCAGCAAGTGTAACGGCAGAAATCTCATAAAGTTTTACTTCCGTTAATTTTCTATTATATCCATCATCTACTCCCGCTTCTTTTTGTAGTGGTAATATACCAACGCTATTTTCGGTAATTACCCCTGCTTTCATAAGTTCTAATACATCAGTTCCAAGTTGAGTTTTAGGTATTTTTGCTTCAAACATTAATCCTTTATCATCTTCATATAGGTTTACCATTTTACCTAAAGGTTGATCCATATTGTGTTGATATAAATACTTTACACGACTTCCATTCTCCATAATCGTTTTTGTATATGCACCTGGTGTAATTATATCACCATCGCTATCAACATTATTAAATACAGAACCATAACCTTTTACGATTCCACTCTTTTCATCGGCATCAACTAATTCACCGATTGGACTTGACTTATATATTATATTTTCCATTTTACAAAGATATTAATTTTCTATATATTTATATTCTACTAAATCAAAAGCATTTATATCTTCTATTGCTTCTATTTTTCTTCCATTGGCATTTTCTAACATTTCTATCAGTTTATCAATATCACCACCTGGAAAACTTATATCAGGAACTTCTGAATTAGGGTGAAGCTCTAAATATTCATCTTGTAATTTTAATAATTTTTCAAAATCTTCCATAATTATATTTTTGTTGGTGTAAACTGTCCAGTTTCTAATAATTCATCTAATAAATCCATTGCTTCTTCAAAGAGTTTAGGAAAATATTTTTCCATCACTGGATTTCCATTGTATTTCCAGTCATACATATTCGCAAAGACCTCTGCATAATCACCACCTTTTGTTTTTAAATAATAACCTTTCTTATGACCATATCCAAAGTTCTTCATTTTATTAATTGCACCAAAAAAATCGTTAGTCGACACAAAGTACCATCTCAATTTATTATATGGTATGTTTGGCATTAATTTTTTTAAGTTTTGTAAGGGTGTATAAGTTGAAACACCTCGATTAATACTTCTCGCTAAATTATCGCTTTGTAAAACTAATATTCCATTAGGATCAAGTTCTTTAAACATTTTTGACATTTGAGATGACAACCTCTTATTACTCATAAACCTTTCTTTCCAATCGTTCATTTTGGCTTTAAATTTTGGGTGTGCTAAATATTCAGAACCTTGTCTATATGCTAATTTTCTTGTAGTATGTATTGAATGACCTATTTCGTGAACAAGAACTCGACTTCCGTTACCAATAGTCCACCAATTATTTTTTACTTTTTTTAAACCCAAATTAACACTATTTTTGGTTGGGAGATAAAAGTTACTTGTTCTGTTTTTATTAAGTATAAAGTTTACAGGTTTTACAAAATTTCTTAAATATCCATCATCTTTTGGTAGTTCAAAACCTAATCTTTTTAATTCATCAATTTCTTTTGGATAAAAATTTGGTTTTCCTTCTTGCACCACTCTTTGCCTTGGAACTCTCACGGGAGTTGGTTCAATTCTTTGTGGAATACTTCCCTCAATAATTGCTTCTTTTGGAAAAGGTGCATTTGTACATCTACAATTTATTACATTAGCAGCACTTCCTCTACTATCACCTGGATATGCTAATTCCTCACCACCCACTAAAAAGTTTTTATCCATATCGACTACTTGTCCATTTGCTTGAATATGATCTATTCTTGTTCTATTATCAAAAGTTGCAATCCATTCTTTTTGAAGATTCTCTTTTCCAAAAACATCGGTGGCACTTTGATTAGTAGCATAGTTCGCAGCATTAACACTTTCGGTTCTTACAATTCGTTTTGCATTTACAACCGACATATCTTTAAACTTCTTTCTTAATATTCTACCCGCTTGTACCTCATTCATTGATTGAAAGTCGGGGTCTGCCATATATCTTTTTAGTGTTTTTGTTAATTCTTTTTTACGATTACCACCAACACTAACAACTCTTGTTCCCGCCACTTGACTACCTATGTATGCAAATTTTTGATTCCAAATATCCTCATATTCAACATCAATATTTTTAGTAATGTATTTGTCAAAGTTTTGTGCATACCACCTGGCAAACTTATTACCAACCTCTTGATAAAGTTCAACATAAAGATTTATTAAGTCGCTATTCTTGAATTTAGATTGTAGGTCAGGTATTTTTTTATTAGCTTTTAAAAACTCATCAATTATCTGATTATTTTCACTAACAAGATATTTTACCCATTTCTTATCTTGTTTAGCTTCTGCAATATCTAATTGATTAAGCCAATCTTTTTGATAATTTTTTTTGAATTTTTTAGTCAGCATTTTGAGAAATCTTTTTAGCCCAAGAAATCATTGCTTTACCACCCCAAAGATTATAAGCTACATACCCTTTGTCTTTATAAGGTTCGTTTCTATATTCTTCAGATATTTTTGCATTATCCTCGTGTCTTGCTAAAAAGCTATGAATTCTTTTTACAGTATCAAGTGATATTGATTCTCTATTAGCTAATTGATTTGCTCGTTTCCAACCAACCTCTGTGCCACCTTTAACAACATCACGACCATATTTCTTTCTCCACTCTAACATTCTCTTTGCATTGTTAGTAGCACCTTGTGGATAATTATTATATGAATTTTGTTTAGATGTATATTCGTTGTCGTTTGTCTTTAATTCGTTTCCAGTTATTCTTTCATATTCTTCGTGTGATGCACACGGCATATAAACCTTATTTCCATTATCATCGTGTGAATGAACACCTTGACAACCAATATCTTCTGCTCTTTCACTTGCTTCAACTCGAGTTGTATAAACATCTCTACGAACCTCTCTCTTAACATCAAGAAGTTCATTATAATCTACTTTAACACTTTTAAAGTCCTCGCTAATAACCTCATCTTGTAATGGTACAAGGTTCATTGGAATATAATAATCGTTAAGTTTTTCATTGTCAGATTCAACACCATAACTCATTGCTTGTCTTTTTTCGTTTGGAGTTAGCCACCACGCTTGACTCATTTGCCCAACCACTTTATCCATTTCTTCTTGCATTTCAGAAATACTGGAGTAATCAAAATCAATGTATAGTTTCTCGCCATAAGCAGGAACTAACCATCTGTTTAACTCATCTTTGATTTTATTAAGTTCAGGGATTACTGCATTTTGATACAATGTCTTTTTAGCTTCGATTACATTGTTGTATGTAGAAGATTCCGTGTTGTTTAAAAGAACGGCAGGTACAGAATAAATATTACATAAATCTTTAATACTTGCATTGTATTGTTCTATAAGAGATAAATCAGATGCAGACATTCCAAAGTTTATCCAAGATAGTTTCTTTGGTGTTATTACAATATCACCTGCACTGTTAGAGCCTTGATAGTTTTGTCTAAACTTCTCTTTTAATTGTTGTGCTTGTACTTCATTAATATCCCCCTCATCACTCATAAGCACACCTCTTGCGGTTTGATTCTGTAAATACTTCGCACCAGTTGTAACTGCTTCGTTATTTGTATCTAATGATCTTAAACCTGCTTTAAGTGGCGACATTCCATACAAATGACTACCAGTTCCATCATAATAAGGGTTAAAATCTTTTATATGGCAAATATCCTCTGCTGCCATTTGATATTGTCCGTTATAATCTAATGAGTATGATTTAACTGGGTCAAATATTCCACCACTATTAATTTCTACCTTTTGACTTGGTAATACATATAATTCTTTGAATTTACCTTGATTAGCACCTGTATCAGGTTTTAAACCATAGATATATCGATTTCCAGTTAGTTTACCAAATGCAATTATTTCTTGAATCCAAGAATTGTATGATTGTGCAGGATTAGGTCTTGATAGTAATTCGTGCAATTCAGTATCTGCTACTTCTTCAAGAGCGTGTTTTCTTAATACCTCTGCTTTGTGTAACGCTGAACCATTTGCAATACCACTTGTCATAGATTTATACTTCTTTAAATCATTCTCACTTTTTATTTCATATATCTGAAATGGAATAGTCGCTGCCGTTTTTGCAATTAGATTTACAATAGAATAAATTGTTGTGTTTTGTTGATACCCTTTTTCAATATATGTGTTATCGTTTTCAGGATTCCAAACAATACTGTTTCCTATGTAGTTATATATCGCTTTATTAAACTCTACATTAGTTTGTTGAAAATTCTTTGATATGAGTTTCTGAAATCTTGATAAAATTGATGCCATCGAATAACTTTTATTTTACAAAAATACTAATTAAATTACAAAAAAGTTTTCTTTCTTACCAAAGGAGGAATAAACTGCATAACGAATAGAATCCATTAAATGATTTTCCTTGTCTTGTGGCTTATTTATTATTGTTCCATCTTTTAATTGTTCCCAATAATAGCTTTGATATTCTCGTAATATATTCTTTGATTCATTGCTTACATAAATATCAAACTCTTTTAACTTAGATATTCCCGCATTTATACTTCCTTGCCCTTTTGTTGCAGGTTTTATATACAATCCCAATCTTCTCATCTCCTCAATAGATTTAGGTTCAGCAGAATCAGCGTAAGTAATTACCTCGCCATACCCTTTAGCTTTTAATATATCTACAATGTCGCTATTGGTTAAACCCTTTTGGTATAATATCTCATGCAAATAAACCCTGTCATGCTTTTTAAAGACAAGAACACAAGCAGTTGGATCATTACTATACCCATAGTCAATTCCGACTATTCCCTCTACATCTAAATCAAATTCAGGAAACTCATCATAATCAATGAATGTCCAGTTGTTAAATATTTGTCTTGCACTAAAGATTGCTTTTAATCCCTCTCCATATACTCTCCAATAATCAGGATCACGAAGTTTCATTCTTTCTATTTCATTGACCAGTTCTTTTGATAAGAAGTTGTTGTCCTTGTATGTTGTTACCCAAGTATCGCAATCATCTCTTGGAATTAGGTCATTATATATCCAGTGGATTGGATCTGAAGGATTAAAATCAACAATAACCATATCGGTTGTTCTCATATTGATTTGGCGAAAATCCTCTATGTTTAATTCATTGCCCTCATTTAAGAATGCAATGTTTCTTTTACGACCACGAATCTTTTGAGGTTCATCTACCGAAAGAAACTCAATAAGATGATTATTATACTTAAAAGTATTATCGGCTTTGTTATGTACTCCTGAAAAATAGATGCCCGTTTCTTGTAGCACTATCATTATATCTCTCATTACAGAACCTCTTAATGCAGGTAGTGTCTTACGGACAATAGATATGGTCAAAGGTTTCTTTGATGTTGTAATAAGATAAACCAGGTATTGACAAACGGCTACTGTTTTTCCTGACCTTGTTCCTCCTTGATGGACTTTAAATCTTTTGTTTGATCTAATAAGGTCGTAGAATTGCCTATTGCATCTT
>Ga0208792_1000239_pt1 | contig 22790 bp, 21 predicted proteins | sample 14_taG_FD_184087 | JGI IMG/M metagenome (GOLD analysis project Ga0208792, IMG submission 184087) | Marine viral communities from the Subarctic Pacific Ocean - 14_ETSP_OMZ_AT15311 metaG (SPAdes) (version 2) | ecosystem: Environmental > Aquatic > Marine > Oceanic | place: Pacific Ocean | collected...
CCCTCGACAGGTGATGCTTACTTTGAAACGGACACGAAGAATTACATCATATACGATGGTGCTAATTGGCGAGGGTATGAAGCAGACTCTCAGACATTACCTGCAATAACCAACACCTATTCGTTGTCTTTTGATGGTAGCAATGATTATTTAGATACTGGCAGTAAGTATGATTTTGTTCAGCAAACATCTACCTTTTCAATTAGTTTTTGGGTAAAGTTTACAAACCACGCTTCGACAGCAGGTATTCAAGGATTATTAAGTACAACCTATACAAGTTCATTTAAAGGGCTTTATGTTTTTTACGACAATAGGTCAGGAAATAAAACACTAAAAGTTCAAAACTCCGCTTCATCAGCAGTTACCTTAGCGGTAAATAACGGCATTACTGACAATGACTGGCATCACATAGGAATTACAAGTTTGTCTGGTGGTGATTTTAAATTGTACAAAGACAGTTCACAAATCGCTTCGTTGTCAGCACCTGCCACTACTACAACATCAGCCAACAATAATTTAAGAATAGGTCGCTCAGATGTTTCGGGCGGTGGTCATTACTTTGGAGGTTTAATTGATGAGGTATCTATATTTAATACTGAATTATCAGGCACTCAAGTAACTGAAATATATAACTCAGGCACACCTAACGATATTGATTCTTTAAGTCCTCAGTCTTGGTGGAGAATGGGTGATAGTAATAGTGGGACAGGTAATGTCACGGATGATGGTCTTTTGAGTAATACAGCTACTGTTAACGGTGCAACTTATGTTTCAGGTGCTGGTAACACTCCTTCTTAATTATTATGAGAACATATGTAATAGCAGATACTTCCGAGGTTAGTGGTTTTGACTTTGCTCAACTTGTTGACATTGATGAATCGTACAGCAGAAAGAGTTTAGACGGTTCAAAGATACTTGCTCGTTACGAAGATGGACAACCCTCTTTTCTAAGCGGTAAAACCGAATACACACACGCTGAAATATTAGAAGTGTTAGCCACAGACGAGTGGACTTCTGACGAACCTATCTAACCTATGCAAGAAACAGCACAAGGGCTATACAACTCCTTAGAGAACCAAAGGTGGTCTTTCTTGGATCGAGGTCGTACCTCATCTGAGTTAACTATACCTTACATAATGCCTCCCGATGGTCATAGTCACGCTACTAAGTACTACACACCATATCAAGGAGTAGGAGCTAGAGGAGTAAACAACCTAGCTTCTAAGTTATTGTTAGCACTGTTACCACCTAACGCACCTTTCTTCCGTCTTGTTATAGACAGGTATGAATTAGATAAAGCAAAACAGGAGTTAGGACCAGAGGGAGGAGAGCAATTACGATCTGACTTAGAGAAAGCTTTAGCAGATGTAGAACGAAGTGTATCTCAAGAAGTAGAAGTTGAAGCATTTAGAGTGGGAGTATTTGAAGCGTTAAAGAATCTATTGGTCACAGGTAATACTTTATTGTACCTACCTGATGATGGAGGGATGAGAGTGTTTCGATTAGATCGTTACTGTGTAAAGAGAGACCCAATGGGTAATGTAACACACATAGCTATTAAAGAAACTGTTGCTCCTATGATGTTACCTGAGTCTGTAAGAGAAGAGGTGTATCGTCAAGAGAAAGAGAATAGTTGTGATCTATATACCTCTGTCGTTAGAGAGGGAAATGAATTTGTAGTACAACAAGATGTAAAAGGAATTGTTATAGAAGAGTCAAAGGGTAGGTATCCTATCGAGAAGACTCCCTTCCTACCTCTTCGTTATACAAGAATAGATGGTGAAGACTACGGTCGTGGATTTGTAGAGGAGTACATTGGTGATCTTAAATCTTTAGAGTCGTTAACAAAAGCGATAGTCGAAGGTAGTGCAGCAGCAGCTAAGGTATTGTTCATGGTTAATCCTAACGGTACAACCAGGGCTAAGACTTTATCTGAATCTCCTAACGGTGCAATTGTACAAGGTAATGACGGAGATGTATCTGTTTTACAACTTAACAAGTTCAATGACTTCCGTACTGCACAAGGAGTAATGAATGGAATAAGTGATAGACTATCTCAAGCTTTCCTACTTAACAGTGGTGTAGTCAGAGATGCAGAACGAGTAACAGCAGAGGAGATAAGAATGTTATCTCAGGAGTTGGAAGCTGCACTTGGTGGTCTTTATTCTTTGTTATCACAAGAGTTTCAAATGCCTGTCGTTACTAGGTTAATGGCAAGGATGGGTAAAGAAGGAAGACTTCCTAAGCTACCTAAAGACATTGTTAAACCTACTATTGTTACTGGTGTTGAAGCACTAGGACGAGGTAATGATTTACAAAAGCTTGATCTATTCCTAGCAGGGGCTAATCAAATCGTTGGTCCTCAAGCAGTTGCACAATATGTTAATGTATCTGACTACTTCAAAAGAAGAGCTACAGCGTTAGGTATCGAGACTGAAGGATTGATCAAGACAGAAGAAGAAATTCAACAAGCTATGCAGCAAGCCCAACAACAAGAGATGATGATGAAGTTGGGTGGACCTGCTGTAGCACCTGCTATCAATGCTGCACAAGAGCAGTACATGGCTTCACAACAACCACAAGAAGAGTAGAGAGATATGGCTGAATTACACCGAGTAGAGATAAATGAGAGAGCACCACAGGAGATTGACCCTGAGTCAGAAGAAGCTGTTGAATCAGTACCTGAAGAACAAGCACAAGAAACGCAAGAGGATAGACCTGAATGGTTGCCTGAGAAGTTTAAGAACGCTGAAGACATGGCTAATGCCTATAGTGAACTTGAGAAGAAAATGGGATCGAATGAAGAACAACAAGAAGAAGGAGAGACAACCAATGAAGAACAACAACCAGATGACACCACAGAGGAAGATACGAATACTAATGATGTTATCGTGGAAGCTAGTAAAGAGTTCTTTGAGAATGACGGTGTTATATCTGAAGAGACCTATAAGAATCTTGCTGAAGTTGGGTTACCGAAAGAGTTAGTAGATAGCTACGCTGCTGGTCAACAAGCACTTCAACAAAGTGAAGAAGGTAGTATCAAAGCTGTCACTGAAGGTAACTGGGATCAAATGGCAGAGTGGGCAGCTGATAACTTATCTCCTGAAGAGGTAAATACTTTTGATGACATAGTACAGAACGGTTCAGTTGAACAAGCTAAACTTGCTGCCAAAGGATTATACGCACAATTTAAAGCAGAGAATGGAGTTAGTCCTAAGCTTGTCCAAGGTGCTGTAAATGGTTCATCTACAATGCCTTTTAAATCTAATCAAGAACTTGCTCGTGCAATGTCTGATCCTCGATACAAAAGTGGTGACAAAAGTTATCACGAAGAGATTGACAGACGCATCGCAGTAAGTCAGAATTACCTATAATTTTATTGGTAGGTTCATGTGATGAAGCCTTGGACTCCACCTTTTTTCTTGCCAGTGTTGGTTCTGGTTCTTTTGGGTGGATGTTCCAAGGCTTCTTTTTATCCGTTAGCAGGGAGTGTAGGTGGAGCAACTGTTGGTAGTCTTGGTGGTCCTGGTGCTGCTGCTGGTGGTGCTGCCCTTGGATGGGGAGTAGGAGAGGGAGCTAAGTTGATGGAAGAGAACAAGGGATTAGCTAACAAAGTAAAAGCTATATCCGAAGGAGATGTACAGAAACTTGTACAACAACAACTAACTGAAGAGATGGATAACGGATTCTTTGACTCTATGTTAGATGAAGTATATGGTTTCTTGAAACTATGTCTTGTAGGTGTTATCCTTTGGAATGTAGTTCCGTTAATTTACACTCGTTATGTTCACAATAAATCCCAAAACAAATGAATAAACTACTAAAATTATATAACTCACTTACAAAGAAGGAGAAAGCTATTGTCTTGACTGTTCTTTGTTTAGGTGGAATTATAATACTTAATTTACTTTAAACGACAATTAGTATGACTAATGTCAAGACCCACTGCGGTGGACAATCTCGATCAAAGGTTCTAACGAAAGTCACAACAAATACATACACAATTATAAACTTAAAATAGGAGATCATATATTATGGCAGGAGAAGGTATAACAGACCCCAGTCGTGTAGGTCAGATTAATTCCGCAGGAGATGTGGATGCGTTGTTTCTTAAAAAGTTCAGTGGAGAAATTCTACAGACCTTTGAAGAGTCCAATGTTTTCAAGCCCTTACACACTATTCGTACAATTGAGAACGGTAAATCCGCTCAGTTCCCAGTAACAGGTATTGCAACAGCTAATTACCACACACCAGGCGAGAACATCGCTGAAGAAGGTGGTTCTAGTAGCACTTACCTCAGCGACATTAAGAAAGCTGAACAGACAATAACTATCGATAAGATGCTTGTTGCTTCCACTTTCTTAGCTAACATTGATGATGTAAAGAATCACTACGACATTCGTTCAGTTTACGCTAACGAGTTAGGTAAGGCTCTTGCACTTCGTTTTGATACCGCTATCGCCAAGACATTCATTGCTGCTGCTCGTAGCTCTGCTGTTATCACTGGTGGTAAGACAGGTGGACAACTTGATGTAGCTAACAATGACTTCAGTGCTGGAGACTCCGTAGGATCACCTGCTGCTACTACTGGTGCAGAGTTAATTACTGCTTTGTTCACAGCTGCTCAAAAGCTTGACGAGAACGATATTCCTAGTGACGGACGCTTTGCTGTTCTTCGCCCACAGGAATACTACAAACTTATTACAGGAGGTAGTGGTGCAGTTGCTATCAATACTTCTGCTGCTAATAAAGATGTAGGAGGTTCAGGATCACTTGCTTCTGGTAGTATTGCACAAGTAGCTGGTATTCAAATCTTTAAATCAACTCACATTCCATCAACTGACTTGTCAGCTGTTTCTACTGGAGACGGTGCTTCTAGCAATGACTTGTTTGGTGCTAGTGGAGTAGGATACAACGGTGACTTCCGAAACAGCTTAGGTATTGTAGGACATTCTGCTGCTGTTGGAACGGTTAAGTTACTTGATCTTGCTACTGAGTCTGAATATCAGATTGAGCGTCAAGGTACATTGTTCGTTGCTAAGTATGCTATGGGACACGGAATCCTCCGTCCTGAGTGTGCTATCGAACTTGTTTCCTAACTTAGGATTCTCTCTTCGGTGTTGGGGAGGTTTGGATTCGTTCCACTCCCCTTCACTGATATTTTTATTTATTAAGCTATGGCACTGACAACTAAACTGGAAGCGGTAAACATTATGATCTCTGTAATAGGAGAATCACCTGTTAATACTTTAAGTGGAACTAGTGTTCCTGTAACCGTTACACAGGCAGTCCATGCTTTAGACGAAACCAGTAAAGCCATCCAATCAGAAGGTTGGCATTATAACACAGAGTATGATTACCCACTAGTACCAGATGCTGTTACAAGTAGGATTACTCTTCCTGTTAACACTTTAAAGGTAGACTTAGACCCTGAGATATACACGGACTCTGATCCTGTACAACGAGGTCTAAAACTATACGACAGGAAAAATCACAGGGATACTTGGACCAAAGACTTAAAAGCTATTATTACTTTTGAGTTAGACTTTGAAGAACTACCTGAACAATTTAGACATTACATATCTGTTAAAGCAGCTCGCATCTTTGCTACGAGGTTCTTAGGTAGTCGTGAGATAGAAGGGTTTGCTTTGAGAGATGAGATAGAAGCTAAAGCTAGAGCTATTGAAAGCGACTCTGAGAATGCAGATAGAACTATCTTCGATAACTACAGCGTATTACGAGTACTTGATCGATAGAGATGCCTTTGCTTAACACTAGCATTCCTAACCTTGCCCAAGGTGTATCACAACAACCTGACAATTTAAGATACCCTGGACAATGTGATGAGCAGATAAATGCTTGGTCCACTGTAGTAGAGGGCTTAGTAAAAAGACCTAACAGTAGGTTCTTATTTGATACTGATTTAGGTGCTAATGTTAGCTCTGATTTATTTAGTCACTATGTAGATAGGGATGAACAGAATAAATATGTTATTACCTATGACTCTGTTAACGGATTAAAAGCGAGAGACTTAACTGTTGATAACATTAACGATGGTGAGATGGATATTACTATTGAAGATGCTACCGCTGGTACTTATGTCTCTGTTTCTAACCCTCTTACGGACCTCACAGCTTTAACCATAGCAGATTCTACCTTTATTGTTAATACACAGAAGACGGTGTCAGTAAAGACAGATGCTGATTTAAAGACTCAACCTTTAGAGAAAGATGCTTTAATATTTGTTAAGTTAGGAGATTACGAAAAAGCTTACAGCATTTATTTGGATGGACAGCTAGTTCCTTTAGCAAGTAGTTTACATGACCATCACGATTATTCGTCAAGCAGTCACGGTAATACAGGGGTACAAGCTTCTACTTACGTGAGTGGACCAGCAGATGTAGAACCTAAAGGAAATCACGCTGACACAGAGTTTATAGCCAGAGACCTTACTACTTGTTTAAGTTCTTTTATATCTGGTGCAGGTACTTTAGATGTTTTTGAGTTATCAGGAGGTTCAAATATACCTAGTTTTAATACAGGTTATTACAATTCTTCTTATACTTTTTTTGTAGATCAATTTGATTCTGGCGTAAAGATAGGATCAGGGGCTGGAGGTACTTTAACTGTTGTTAACGGTGTAGTCACAGGTTCTACATTGACTCAAAAAGGAACAGGTTACGACAGCACAGTTTCTACTTCTCCTTACACAGGTACTGGTTCAGGTATGCTTGTTACGATTAGATATGGTGCTTTTCATAAGTATTTTAGCGATGCTCCAACTCTTTCAGGAGATATAAACTATTTAACTCCAGGTGTCACGATGCCTACTATAGGTTTAGTTACTATATCAGGTTCAGCCACTAAGTTTACTGTAGAAAGAAACGGCAGCATTATAAAACTATCATCTGATTCTGATTTTATGGTTAGAGTTTCTGATGGATTAGCTGACCAAGGTTTAGGTGTTATTTACAAGGAAGTGGAAAGTATTACTGATCTTCCTAAATCTTGTTTTAATCGCTTTAGGGTTAAGGTGATAGGCGATGCAGAGTTAGATCAAGATGATTACTATGTTAAGTTTAAAACAAAAGATAACGAAGATTTTGGAGAAGGAAGTTGGATAGAAGAAGCAGGGTGGTTTCAAGATGGAACTAACAAAGGAGATATTACAGGTATTGATACTTTCTTAGATAAGGATACAATGCCTGTTAGACTAATCCCTGACCAAGCAACAGGTAAGATAACAAGCTTTACTTTAAAAGTTGTGGATTGGGCAGGTAGAGAGGCAGGTGATGACAACACTAATCCTTTTCCTTCTTTCAAAGATAACACTATCAACGATATCTTCTTCTTTAAGAACAGGTTAGGATTCTTGACGAATGATTCTGTAGTGTTCTCTGAGGCAGATGAATACTTTAATTTCTTTAGGACCACAACACAGTCGCTACTGGACTCTGCTCCTATAGATGTAGGAATATCACACACTAAGATCAGTCTTCTTAAATACGCACAAGCGTTCCAAGAGAAGCTAATGTTATTCTCTGCTAAGACACAGTTTGTGTTGAGAGGTGCAGATTTGTTAACACCTAAGACTGTTACAATATCTCCAGTTACTGAGTACGATGTATCAGAAAGTATAAGACCGTTAGCACTTAGTAGTCACATATACTTTAACTTTAAAAGAAACAGCTTTGAAGGGTTGTTAGAGTACACGGTGGATAATAACACAGAGACCTACGGAGCAGTTGAGATTACAGAACAAGTTAATAAATATATACCTTCTAACATCGTAAGGATGGAAGGTAGTGCAGCTGAGAATATGATAGTTGTACAATCAGACTCTGACTATAAGAAACTGTTTCTGTATAAATACTTTTGGCAAGGCAGAGAGAAGATACAGAGTTCCTGGATGTCTTTTACTTTCACTAGGAAGGTTATAAGTTTTAAGTTTATTGAATCTACTTTGTATGTAATTACCACAGATAGTGACGGTACTTACTTAGAGGAGATACCCATGGAGAATGGATTGGTGGACACAGATAGAAACTATGCTTTATTACTAGACGGTAGAATACAAAGCAGCAGTACTAATTATGTACAAACTATAGCCTATACTAAGCTTAGTAGTACAACACCTAGAAGCTTTGACGGTACTAATTATACTGATGTTACTTATATGAGGTTTAGGAATAGCTTCTTGTTTCAAGAAGGTATGGCTGTCTATTCTAAAAACGGAAACAAAAGAGAAGTAACAAGACATTCAACAAACAGCATAGAAATCTTAATAGACGGTAGATTAGCACATTATGTCAGCTATGAAGGTACATTATATAAATGTATCCAAGGACACACCTCATCTAGTTCTATACTTCCTGGCGTAGACACTCAAAGATGGGCTGTTACTTCAGAAGTGGATTCAGCTCCTGATTGGAGTGGAAGTAGCCATGAGTACCTAAGTGAGGGAGATTTCTTCATAGGTTTTGAATACGATATGTTATACAGGTTCTCTAAGCAGAACTTAAAGCAACCTACTGAAAGAGGAGGACGATCTGCATCTGATTATACTTATCAAACTATTCGTAACGGTAGTATTGAATACTCAGAAACAGGACACTTTGATGTAGAAGTTACACCTAAATTTAGAGACACTTACACTTACACCTATAACCCAGCTTTGTTAGCCTCTGTCAGTACACTTAGTAAATTCACACCTGAGACTGGATTCTTTAAGTTTGCTGTACAAGCTCAACCTAATGATGCCACTATCGAAATTAAATCTTCTAGTGCTTTACCAGTGAAGCTACTATCAGCTGAGTTTGAATCTACAATCATATCAAGGAGTAGACGCTATGGAAGTTAAGATAGAGAAAGCTTATCCAGTGGAAGACGCTCCTTTGTTATATGATGACTTACGGGAAGAAGATATGATGGAATGTATAGGTTTAATGCACCACCCTAGAGATGCTGTGTACGGATCATTTGAATCAAGTAGTAAATGCTATAGCGTCAAGACAGATCAAGACGGGTTGTTAGCGAGTTTTGGAGTTAGTCCTAGAGATAACATCGGGGTTTGTTGGTTGCTAGGTACAAGGAATTTTTATAAAGTAAAGAAGAAGTTTGTTAAAGAATCACAGATGTGGATAGACGATTTAATGGATGGATTTGATTACTTAACTAACTATGTCATGGAAGCTAATACACTCAGTGTCAAGTGGTTAACTTGGTTAGGTGCTAGTTTTCAGGATTGCAATATCCCTGGTTATAAGTCATTTAAGATAGAGAGGAAGTAATATGTGTGACCCAACAGTAATGGCAGGATTAACAATCGCTTCAGGCGGTGCTCAGTTTATGGCACAGCGTCAAGCTGCTAAAGCACAAGCTGCCTATCAAGCACAAGCACAAGCTGTAGAGAGACAACGCTTCCAAAGAGAACAATCAGCTACTAGACTTAGAGAAGCACAAGACAAAGAAGCAGAAGCAAGGAAAATGGAGCAGTTAGCTCTCGAACAAAGTAAAAGAGTTGCTACAGGTGTTACAGCGATGGGACAAGCAGGGGCTATATCAGAAGCACCTATTGATGATTTATACGCACAATACGGTAGAGTTAAATCAGCACAAGCTAGACAACAAGAGTTTAAAGCTGTAGGTACTGAGCTAGCTTTAGAAGAACAAGGATTTGGATTTCAACAAGAGATGATGAGGTTAAGTAAACCCGTGTCAAAACCTAGTTTATTATTATCAGCTTTACAGACAGGAACACAAGCAGCACGATCTTACAAGGAGTTTTCATAATAACATGGCAGAGAAAAGACGAGTAGTAGTACAAGGATTAGGAGGAGCAGTTCCAACTTTACAGGCAGCTATACCAGGAAGTGTAGGACAAACTAGAACACAACTTCAACAAGCTACTCCTTGGCAAGAATCTAAACTAGGTCAACTATCTCAAGCTTTAGGTGTAGCAGTACAAGGTGTTGGAGAGTTAAAGCAAATAGGTGAGCAACAAGAACAAGAATTTATAGAAGACCTAGCGGATAAAAGTGCGGAAGAAATAGACAAAGCACTTAAAGATAACAGAAAAAAAGGAGACCAAGCAGTACGAAAAAACTTAATACCGTTTTTAGGTAATCCTTGGAATCAAGAAAGAGTAAGAAAAGCAGCTGGTGCTTTGTTGCATGATGATTTTCAGTTAAAACTACAGAAAGCTTTAGAAGATTCTGATCCTATGACAACAACGGATCAAGTAGTTAGTGATGTCATTAAAGAAATGGAAGGTCAACATGATAGATTAAACGATCTTACAGTACGACAAGGTTTTAATGCAGCTACAAGAGATACAATCCAAAAATATACTTTAGCTTACAACAAAGTAAAAGAGGAGCAAAACACTGAAGAATTAGTTAGAGCAGGTAAGTCTGTCTTGTTCACAGCTTCTACTTTAAACAACGAAGGCGAGTTAAGAAGTGTAAAAGATATTGATGATTGGTGGGAAGAGAATGAAGGGGCGTTAAAACCTGCTGATTTATTCAAGTTAATTGAAGATGTAGCAGTTACACACGCTGTGAGGGGAAATGAAGAAGCAGCTCTAGAGTGGGTTGAATATGCTTCAGGTCATTTAAAAGTAGGAACAACTAAAATAGGTGATCCTAAGATAAAAGATGATGATGTTTTTGGACGGTACGGTGCAGAGGAAACTCGCTTGAGAGAGCGTATAGAAAACATTATCACTCAAAAAGGCAATAAAGAAAAAGCAGATGCTGCCCTTGAGTTGCAGGATATTGATGATCTTTCTACTGATATATTTAGTAGAATAAAAAAGGGAACTTATACAACAGAAGAGGGTGATGAGATAAGCACTCAAGAAGAAGCTTTTGATTACTTAGTAGGTAAAGTACAGCAATCTAGTAATCCTTATGTCAAAGGTATTGAAGGTGTTTCTATAGTAAAGAAAGCCCAAACAATGTTTGATATGCCTGAAGACTATGGGTCGTTAAGATTAAAGCAGACAGTAGCACAACAATTTACTGGTATATCTAGTTACTCTAGTATGATTAATTTAAAAGGTAAACAAGTATTAACTTCACCTGACAATCTGATAGTAGGTGTAGACGGTAAAACTGCTACTAATCCTAATTTATCTTTAGAAGCAGAGCGGTTAGAGTTTGAAATAGAGCAATTAAGACAAGATAAATTTTTAGAAGTTAGTTCAGGTACTTACAAAACAGTAGACGGTGAAGATGTAGTTAACGCTCCTTTAAAAACTCAAACACTTGATATGAATAATTGGAACAAGCAATACGCTAATATGTTCCAAGAAAAACTAGAGGCTTATGGTGCAGAAAAATTAATAGAGAAAAAAGCTCAAGATAAAATAGAACGAGCTGAACCTATTACTTCTTATATTGATCCATCCACAACGGTAGATGACGCTACTTCTAGTTTCTACGAACCTCACAATTTCTTTGATTTAGAAAAAAATGTTAAAGAAGGTAACTTTGTTGAAGCTAAAAAGATTGCTGCTTTACTAAGTGAAAAAAAATATTTACCTAGGGGACGAGAGCGTTTTGAAACATATCAACCACTAAAAGAAGCTTTGAATCAAATAAAATCACAGACTACTTCAATATCAGAAAAAGAAATAGCTAGGAAAAAAGTTTTGTTATATGGCATAGCTTCTAAAGGGTCTAACTTTTACAACGCTGAAAACATAACAAGAGGTACTATTAACATTGAAGGTACTGAAATAAAAATGGAAGATAAAGAGGCATTACAGGATTTATCCTTAGTGTATCCAATGATCAGCAAAAAAAGACTACAGCAGTTAAGCAGAGAGACAGACCCTGAAGCCAATGATATATTTGAATTATATAATGCTTTGTTCGGTACTGATTTGAAAGAAGGCGATGAAAAAGATGAAGCAATGGTTAGGGTTTTTATTGAACAACAAGCTAAACTTTACGAATAAATATGAAGCTAGATAATTTTGAGTTTAATCCCAAAGAAGATAAAGAGCTTGGAATAAGCGATTATGTGATAGATGCTTTTGCTGCACCTGTTAGAGGTCTAGAAGGTATGGCTCACGGTGTTTACAATTTAGGTGACTTCTTGTCTTTTGATTTATTACCTGACTGGGATGAACAAAGATTTTTTGGTCGCTCACAGACAGTACCAGGAAGTTTAATAGAAGGCTTAACACAGTTTGCTGTTCCTTTTGGAGTTATAGGAAAAGGAATAAGTGCAGCAGGTAAAGCAGCGAGAGCAGGGCAGATAACAGGTGTAACGGGAAAAGCTGCTAAAGCTTTAACAAAAGGTAAAAAGCCAGGAAAGTTTACTGATCTTAATTTAAAAGGATACTTAGGAGCTGAGATGGCTTCTGATTTTGTAGCTTTTGACGGACAAGAAGAAAGATTAGCTAACTTAATTCAACAGTTTCCTGATTTACAGAATCCAATAACTGAGTACCTAGCTGCTGATCCTGACGATAATGAGTTAGTAGGTAGAGCTAAAAATGTTTTAGAAGGTGCTCTTATAGGGTTAGGTGTAGGTGCTGTGGCTAAGTCTGTTATGGCAGGGTTGAATGCTATTAAAACTAAGAATGTAGAGATAGGTAAAGGAGCGAATAGAGAAGACGCTATTACTTCCGCTATGATGAAGTGGGAAGATGAAACTAAGGATTTAAAAGTTTCCGATCTGCCTGACTTTAAGTTTATAGATGATGAGGCAAGATTACTGCGAGAAATAGAGACGGACAAAGTAGCAGTAGCAAATGAAGAACGAGACTTAAAATCAATCTTAGACAAAGAGAAAGCAGGTGAAAGCATAGATGAGTGGCAAAAAGGGCTTAGAGAAGATCGATTAGATAAATTTAAGACAGATTTAAAAAATAACGAAGAAGCTTTAGACAAACTTAAAGCTAGGAAGTCTTTTGAAAAGCAACCTGAATTACAAGAGAAGCTAGAAGAGTTTGATGTAGGTATAGAAGAACTAGATGAAGTTATAGCCACTCGACCTCCTCCTTATCAAACTTATGAAGACGCTGGGATGTTAGATATTATCCCTAGAGGTGCTGAAGACATAATAAGAAGACTAAGGCAACCTAATGTATTAAAAGAGGCTGATCCATCCGATGTAAAAGATATAGAAAAATTTATAGATGTAATAGGTGCTAGGTTATTTGATGATGTAGCTCAACCTATGATTACTAACAAGATTCCATCTGCTGGTAGGTACGAGTTTGGTAGTAATCTGCTCAAGATAAGAGCTGACGTTGTTAAAGAAGGAGGATTGAAAAGAACTATGGTGCATGAGTTGTGGCATAGCCTTAGTAGGTATCTACCTGAAAAAGATTTAACAAAGATTACTAAGGAGTTCCAAAGAGAACGCAATAAATACATTCAAAGTTTTGGGATAGAAATAAAAGATTTAGAAGTTGAATTTGACCCAAGCACTGTAACTAGAAAAGACATACCTAAAGAACTCGATAGATTCTTACGAGGCAAGAGAGGTGATTTTAATAATGCTAATTACAGATATAAAGATATAGACGAGTATTTTGCGGAGGAGATGACTGACGCTTGGTTTAAGAAAGAAGCTACAGGTGAACTTGCACCTAGCGGAAGTCCTAAAAGAATTGCTCAAGAATTTGCTATATTCTTTAAAGATTTATTTGAGTCATTAAAAGCAAAACTAGGCATAGACCAACGACAAAAGATATTTAACGATTTCCTAAAACAGCGTAATGTAAAAGTACAACGACAACGTTCGTTAAGACCTGGTGAGGTTTCTTTTGCTGAGATGCCTGACTTTAAACCTAGCGATGTTGTTGACGATATAATCAAAGATGCAGATGCACCTACTTTTAGAGTTGGAGGCAAGCAATCATTAACTGGAATGGTTAAGACAATGGGTAAGCTGCCTGAAGGTATGTACCCACAAGAGTTAGCTAGTTTAGCTGAACAAGGTGCAGAGAAGCTTCTAAAGGACAGCACTAAGATGGAGAAGATGAGTCAAGAGATGCTAGACGAGGGTGTAGTTAATGAGTTAGCAGATGCTATGGGAGCTAACGGAAAGATGATGAACTCTTTAATACAACAAGCATCTAAAGATAAAAATACTCTGTTTCGTATCACATCTAGGATGAAATCCTTGGAGTCTATGTTAGCAGCTAACGGTAAAGAAATACTAAATGTAGCTGAACAATACAAAAACAAAAAAGGCAAAATAAGTGACGATGAATTAGAAACCATTGAAGCTCGTTTGAAAACTTTAGTAGAACAACAACTACATATACAAGCTAGTCAATCAGGTTTAGCTAGTGGTTTTGGTAGAGGTCTTAAATCTAGGCAGATGGATGTTAAGATTGGAATAGGACCAAACGAAATAGCTAACACTAAGCTAAGACAAGAGTACCTCAATAAAAGAGGAGGAATGACTGTCGATGAAATGGTAGAAGGCATAATGTTAGCTAAGAACGGACAGGGTGATGACTTGTGGAATACTTTGATACAGATGAATAAAGTAATCCGAGGAGCTGAAGGTGGGAAGTTAATGGATATGGTAGAAGAGTATTATAAAAACTCTATCATGTACGGTCCTAGAACACTTACCGTTAATGCTACTGGTGGTGCTATGTCTTCTGCTCTTAAAAACTTTGAGCGTTATGTAGGAGGTTGGTTTAGTTCTTCTCCAGATGTAAAGAGAGCTGTAGTTAATTCTGTATCTCAAGGGATGCACATGAAAGATTTGGCTAGGTTTGTGTTGAATGCTTGGAAGAGTGGAGACCATTATATTGGAGATGCAAGATCGGCTTTTGTTGAGACACCAGGAGGAAGTGTAGGTTCTATTACAGCTAAAAGTGTAGAGCGTCTACGAGGCAAAGATATTGAAAGCGATGCTGTAAAGGGTTTCATTGATTTTATGGGTAATGCCATAAGGATACCCAATAGGTTCAACACTTCTGTCGATCAAATGTATAAGTTCTATGAATATAGGAACAGGGCTGCTGCTAATTTAGGATTAAAAGCGTTTGAACTAGGAATCAGAGACCCTAAGAAAGTTGCTGAGTATGTTGAAGATTCTTTAAGTGCTTTAATAACTCGCTCTAACCGTAACTTTTCTACTGCTCATTTAATTAAAGAGGCAGAACAATTTGTTCAAGGTCCGTTTGCTACACCTGCTGCTAGAGAAAAAGCAATAGCTGATTATGTACAGCAAGCACAAAGTGAAGCTTTAGAAACAGCAAGAAGAAATAAACTTGTAGGAGAGGATTCTAGGGACAATGATTTCATGGCTTTAGAAGAGTTAGCTAGAGATTGGGTTGACCCTAATATTAAATCAGCGGATGAAATAGCTTTTTCAGAACAGTTAGGACCAACAATGCAGAAACTACAAGGTTTTGTAAGTGGTGTACCTTTAGGTTTTATCGTTGCTCCGTTTATTCGTACTCCAACAAACATCTTAAAGTTTTCTTTTAGTCGATTACTTGCTCCAGGAGAAATAGCTTACAACACGGCTAAGTATTTAAAAGGTGGGGAGTATGCTAAGAAAATAGATGCCCTTCAAAACGGTAAAGCACCTGCATTAGAAAAAACTAGGAAATCTTTGTTAGAACAGATTAACGCTGTTAAACCTGACGGTTCACCTGATTTAATTGCAAGAGCGGAAGCAAAAGGTAAACTAGCTACAGGTACATTATTTAATACAGCCCTAGCTTTTACTGTTTATCATTTTAAAGATAAAATTAATGGGGGTGGTCCAAAAGATTTCAGGCAGCGTAAGGTTTGGATGGCAGCTGGTAATATGCCTTACAGTATAAAAGTAGGAGATACTTGGATGAGTTACCAAAGGCTTGACCCTATAGCTACTATTATAGGTGTTTACGCTGATATGGCAGATTTGTTAGAGGACGGTAAAATGCACAGCATTGATTCCACTACCTTTGAAAAAATAAGTTCAGCTTTAACTTTAACTTTAACTAGGAACGCCACTAACAAATCATATCTTGCAGGTATAGATAAGTTCTTTAGTTTAATATTTGATCCTGAGTCTACTAGCGGAGCTAAATATTTAGGTGCGGCAGCAGGTGGTTTTATTCCTAACATACTTAATCAAGGTCAATCTATAACAGGAGATCAAGAGTTAAAAGAAGCAAGAGCTTTTGCCGATGTCATTCTTAAAAGAATACCAGGAGTTACTATGGATTTAAAAAGAAATCCTCTAGGAGAACCTGTCGTACAAGAATACTTTGAAGGTATAGCAGGTGTTCTTAATCCTCTTAATCCTATTATGTGGGGAGGGGAAAAGAACGATGCAGTGTTAACTGAATTAGCTAGAGTTGCTCATGGTTTTTCAGCTCCGAGTACAAAACTAGACGGTTTAATTGATCTTACTAATTTTGACGGAGCGAATGATAGGAGTGCGTACGATAGATGGTTAGACCTTCAATCTAAAATTAAGATAAACAACTTAACTTTAAGACAGTCTTTAACTAAATTAATAAACAATAAAGAATACAGAAGTTTAGACCCACAATCTTTTAGTGGTTTACCTAGTCCCAGAGTTGCTTACTTACAGAGAATTATAGGAAGATATAGAAAAGCTGCTAAAATGCAGATGTTAAAAGAGTTCCCTGAAGTAAGACAAGAACAACAAAAATTAAAAGCAGCTCCGACTAGGCAAGATGTGCTTGAACTTTTACAACAAACAAATTAATAATAGATTACCATGGCTAATACATTCGTAGACTACACAGTTGGAGCAGGTCAAACAGACTTTGCATTTTCTTTTCCTTATCTTGATGACACTCATGTAGTTGTACAGCTAGACGATTCAACAGGTGCTTCTCCAGGAGGTAAGTTTTATACTGTTTCTACGGGAGATTATTCTATTATTACATCTCCCTCTGCTCTTATTAGGTTTTCTTCTGCTCCTGAGACTGGTGCTAGAATAAGAATCAAAAGAGACAGTGCATCTAATACTGCTCTTGTAGACTTTGAGAATGGTAGTGTACTCACTGAAGTAGAACTAGACCGTGCTTACTTACATAACCTATATCTTAACGAAGAGATTGAAGAGGGTAGTGGTAAGAACACAATGACTAAAGACCCTGTTGACGGGAGCTTTGACGCTGACTTAGCCAATATTAAGAATGTAGCTGATCCTACCGCAGCACAAGATGCTGCTACTAAGAACTATGTAGACACTAGAGGTTTACAAGACTTTGACGGAGCGAACACAACTTCAGATGTTAACCTTAACAATAACAAGCTTACTAATGTAACAGACCCTGGTTCTAATCAAGATGCTGCTACTAAGAACTATGTTGATACACAAGATGCTTTACAAGTTACTAAGGCAGGGGATTCCATGTCAGGTGATTTGGCAATGGGTGGTAACGATATTACAGGTGTTAACAGTGTAAGAGATTTAATTGCACCAGCAGCAGGTAGTCACGCTACTAATAAAACTTATGTAGACGCTGGAGATGCTGACCAAGTTAACAAGAGTGGTGATTCGATGACTGGTCCGTTAGCAATGGGCAATAATAAGATCACAGGTCTAGGTACTCCCACAGCAACTACTGATGCCACTAATAAATCTTATGTTGATAGTAATGATATTTTAAAAGTAAACAAAAGCGGAGACACGATGAGTGGGACGCTAAACATGGGTACTAATAAAATATCGAATGTTGTTGATCCTTTAAACGCTCAAGAAGCTGCTACTAAGAAATATGTAGATGATACTATCACTACATCCTTTGCCACAGGAACTCCACCTCCATCTAATCAAATAGGTACAAATACTATTTCTGATTCTGCAATAACTACAGAAAAGATAAATAATAGTTCGATAACCACAGAAAAGATAAACGATGGTGCAATCACGGCTGACAAGCTTGCTGACACTGCTGTTACTCCTGGGTCTTACACTGCTACTAATTTAACAGTAGATGCACAAGGAAGGATTACAGCTGCTGCTAACGGTAGTGCTTCTCCTACAGCTGCGGAGGTTAAAACCTTATATGAGAGCAATGCTGACACTAATGAATTTGATGACGCTGAACAAACTAAGCTTGCAGGTATTGCAGCAAATGCAACAGCTAATGATACAGACTCTAACTTAAAGAACAGGGCTAATCACACAGGTACTCAACTTGCTGCTACTATATCTGATTTAACTTCTTCTATTACCACTGTTGTTGAATCCGATGCTTCAGGAGCTACTAGTGCTGAATATACTCCCACTGTAATATCAAGATCAAATATAGACAGTGATCCTACTATTCTTCAGTGGGGTTATACAAGAGTAGGTCGTATTGTTTATCTTAATATTTATTTAGCTTGGAATGGTACAGGTAACTTAGGTTTAATTTCATCAGATAGTAATGCTAATGTTAAGTTTTCTGTTCCTTTCCTACCTGAAGCAAGGTTTGGAAGTGGTAATTATGGAATAATTTGGAACACAGAATTAAATAGTGTGGCGAAAACAAATGACGATATATTAAGTGATTCTCACTTTAATAAAACTTCTGCCTCGGTTAATGAAGTAGCAGGGACTGGTAGTGTTACTGTTAACTTTTTTAATTCAGACACTAGATATGCTTGGTACGCTAGGGGTACTGTAGCTTATAAATTAGACAGCAGTGTAACTTAAAATAAAAAGAAATAAAATTATGACAGATAACGTAAATTTGTGGTCTTCTTCTATTCAATATAACGTAGGTGACATAGTTTTTGTGGGTGATGTTTCTTATACCGCTACTCAAGCGAGCATTAATGTATGCCCTCCAAACTTAACTTATTGGGTTGAAAACTAAAATCTAATGACTGAACAACTCTCACACTTTCTCGACACTGCTCTTGCTGTTATACTAGGAGTCATTGGTTGGATGATTAAAAAGCTGACTGATCGTTTAGAAAAGGATGAAGAACGATTAACAAAGATTGAAGTGGAACTTGCTACTCAAAGAGAACGAGACACTGCTGTGGAGAATCGTATGAGTGGACTTGAATCCACTGTTAAAGAGATTAACGGTAAACTGGATAGAATGATGGAGATATTAATGAAACGATGAGTAAGATATGTCCAAAAGGAATAGCTTGGGCTAAACGCACATTTGATAAGTATCCATCTGCTTACGCTAACATGGCTGCTTCTAAATACTGCAAAGACCCTAAGTACGGTAAAGGTAAACGGAAGCTTTCAATTAAAAAGAAGAAGTAGTTATGGGTGAGTTAGCTAAATGGAGAGCACAGAATTGGGTGCGTATAGGATCAGATGGTAACATTAAAGGTGCTTGTGGTACTTCTAAGAACAAAAAGAATCCTGATAGATGTCTACCTATGTCAAAAGCTAAGTCCCTATCTAAATCACAACGAGCATCTACAGCTAGAAAGAAGAAAGCAGCAGGGGCAAAAGGTAAACAATTTGTTAGTAATACACCAGCAGCCAGAGTATCTTTAAAAATTAAAAAGAAGTAGTCATATGAAAAAATGTAATTGTAAGCGTAAACTTTCTATAAAGAAAAAGAAGAAGAACTATGGCAAAGCGTAAAGGAGTATCACTATCTTTAGGTAGAGGTGAGAAGTCTCGTAAGGGTGGTCTCACTGCAAAGGGCAGGGCTAAGTATAACAGAGCTACAGGTTCTAATTTAAAAGCCCCTCAACCTGGTGGTGGTCCTAGAAAGGATTCCTTCTGTGCTCGTTTTAGGGGAATGAAAGGTGCAATGGAAAAGAACGGTAGACCCACTAGAAAAGCTTTAGCCCTTAGAAGGTGGAAGTGTTAACAACTTATGAAAACAAGAGAAGAACTAGGTAACTTACACATCCTTTTAACAGATACTTTAAGTAAAGGTATTCAACTGATGAGTGCCACTGAAGAGTATAACCCTGCTTTACTTAACTGTGCCAGACAACATTTAAAAGATAACGATGTAGTTCTTATGAGTGGTAAAGATACTCCACTTAATGATCTACTGGGAGAAGTCCTACCTTTTGAAGACAAACCTGAAGAAAGAGTAGTTACAAAGTAATAACAGTAATAACAACACCGAAGAGAGAGAAAGAGTTGAAGCATGAGTATTGAAAAGCTTAAACAACTCAAGGACTTCCGTAACTTCTTATATGTAGTTTGGAAACACTTGAACCTACCTGATCCTACACCACTACAATACGATATAGCTGACTTCATGCAACACGGTCCTAAACGATCTGTTATCATGGCGTTCCGTGGTGTAGGTAAGTCCTGGATATGTTCAGCTTATGCTGTTCATCAACTCCTACTAGACCCTACTAAGAACATACTTGTTGTATCTGCTTCTAAGAACCGTGCTGATGACTTCTCCACCTTTACCTTGAAAATCATACACGACATTCCTGTTCTTCAAGGACTCATCCCTAAGAACGATCAAAGGTTCTCTAAGATAGCTTTTGATGTAGGACCTGCACCTGCTGCTCACGCACCTTCCGTTAAGTCTCTAGGTATATCCTCTCAGTTAACAGGTAGCCGTGCTGACATCATCATTGCTGACGATATAGAAGTACCTAACAACTCTGCTACTCAAGGCATGAGAGATAAGCTCGATGAACAAGTAAAAGAGTTTGAAGCTATTATAAAGCCCTTAGACACCTCTAGGATTCTCTTTCTAGGCACACCTCAATGCGAGGATTCAATTTATAACAAACTGCGTGAGAGAGGCTATGACGCTCGTATATGGACCTCTGAGTACCCTAGTGAGGATTTAGTACTCAAGAACTACGATAATGATATAGCTCCTTTTATTACTGAACAGATAACAGAAGAGACAGTAGGACACACTACAGAGCCTTTAAGGTTCTCTGATTTAGACCTGGAAGAGCGTAAGCTATCTTATGGGCGTACTGGGTATGCTTTACAGTTCATGCTTAATCCTAGGCTATCGGACGCTGATAGATACCCGTTGAAGATTAACGATCTTATTATAACAGATATTGATAATGACTTAGCTCCTGAGAAGATTATATGGTCCAGTGATCCTGATAACGAAAACAAAGACCTTCCTAATGTAGGACTAGGTGGGGATCGATACCACAGACCTTCTAAGACTATTGGTGATATGGTAGAGTATACAGGGTCTGTCTTGTCTATTGACCCTAGTGGTAGAGGTAAAGATGAAACAGGGTTTGCTGTGGTTAAGATGCTTAACGGTCAACTCTTTGTTCCTGAAGCTGGTGGTCTAAAAGGTGGTTATGATGATCAAACCCTTAAACAACTAGTACACATAGCTAAGACTAACAAAGTTAACAAGATCATTATAGAGTCTAACTTTGGTGATGGTATGTTCATGGAACTTCTTAAACCTTTGTTTATGACTTCCTATCCAGTAACTATAGAAGAAGTTAGACACTCTAAACAAAAGGAACTTAGAATCATTGATGTCCTTGAACCTGTTCTTAATCAACATAAACTTATTATTGATCCTTCTGTTGTTCAACATGACTATAAGAGTGCTCAAGGGTATCCTATAGAACATCAAGCTAAGTATATGTTATTCTATCAACTTAGTCGTATAACAAAAGATAAAGGCTCTCTTAATCACGATGATAGATTAGATGCTCTTTCTATTGCTGTTAACTATTGGGTAGAACAAATGAACCAGGATGTTGATAATAACATTAACTTTAGGAAACAGGAACTACTTGATAAAGAATTAACATCCTTTACTGATTCCTTTCATAAGAGAAGTCTTAAAGGTCCTAAGGCTATGCTTTGGTCGTAGCTATCGCTACTCCTATTATAACAAATCTTACATCTTAGTGATTAATATAGGTGCTTGGGTAGTTAGTGTAAATACATATTTATAAAGTACATACTAAAAGAGGGTCGACCCTGACGAAGACCCTCCCTCCTTTTAAAAGCTGTTATAACTATTCATTGTAGGTCTTTAGACACACCTATCCTTAAAAGCTTTTGTTAATATAAAGGATTTAAAGGACAGGGTCTTCTTATGTGAATGATCAAAGAAGGAGAAGAACGAAGTATCGACTTCTTTAGTTTAAGTCACTATTCTTTCTTTAAGACCTTTTGGTTTTAAAATCACTCCTCTAGGAGTTCCTAATAAAACATTATAATCGCTTTTCAGATTTGTAAAGCCTAAAATTTAACACTATGGACATAGATACTCAGACAGACTTGTTAACCAACGACTTATGTAATTTAATAAATCGCTATAAAGGGGAGTTTGAATTGAACGACCAAACAATCATAGGTGTCTTGGAGTTCATTAAATATGACCTTTTAGCTACCAGTATCATAGAGTTTGATGCAGACTTTGATGAAGAGGAAAAGGACGAAGAATCGTGACGGTCAGTTTGCAGACATTAGATTTTTAATTTTAGTTGAAAAAATTTGAGGGGGTTACGCTATATACGCTGACGTAAAATACCCCTGTGCGGGCGTGCGTTTTTCTACTGGGGTGGGGTATATTGTAGAATATTGTTAAAATGTATTTTCATAAATCCCTGGTAATCAATGCACTTATGAAATTAGATCGCACAATCTACATTATGTCCAATTACTGATAGTCAATGACTTACGTAATGTTACACGAGTAAAGCAACTATAGCTCTTTTGTTATAGTTTTACACGAGTAAAGCAAATCACATCAAACAAGCTTAATGATAATTGATTATCACTTGTAAATTTGAATTTCTTTCTTCGTTTATTTTTATGACATCATTCAATCAATTCATCATGACATCATGACATCTTGACGTCACATTTTCCTTTTAACTTTCTTTTTGCTAAAATCTATT
>Ga0208792_1000241_pt1 | contig 22772 bp, 20 predicted proteins | sample 14_taG_FD_184087 | JGI IMG/M metagenome (GOLD analysis project Ga0208792, IMG submission 184087) | Marine viral communities from the Subarctic Pacific Ocean - 14_ETSP_OMZ_AT15311 metaG (SPAdes) (version 2) | ecosystem: Environmental > Aquatic > Marine > Oceanic | place: Pacific Ocean | collected...
CTGCCCTTGGCGAGCGTGGCGATGAGCTGGACACCTTGATTGTCCACCCATCCGTTGGTTTCTACCTGTATCAGGTTGGCCTTCTTACCTTCAGCACCTCTGCACTGGCCGCTTCTGGCGCAGTGACCTGGGGCGGTGGCGGCGTCGGCATTGGAGCCCGCTCCATCGGCGAATTTGCAGGCTGCAACGTCGTGATGGACCCACAGGTCAACACTGTGGTACCTGGCACATCAACCCACGTCAAGGAGTTCCGCTGCTTCCTGATGAAGGGTGGTTCAGTTCTGGAAGGCGTCCAGCAGGATCTGCGCATTGAAGCAGACCGCAACGTGCTCTCGAAGCAAGACGTACTTTCTGTGGACTACCACACCGCCTATCACGTGATGGGCACCAAGTGGACTGACGCTGGTGACAACCCCACCAACGGCAACCTGGCCACCGCTAACAAGTGGTCTGCCACCTACGACACCGACCTGATCCCCATGGTCGAGCTGATCGTCAACAGCCCACTGGACACCAGCGCAATCGCCTGATACGTCCAGCAAAAGCTGATACTGCCCCGCTTCGGCGGGGTTTTTTATTGGGCTAAAATCAAAGAAAGTATTTCTGCAGTCTTGTGGCCGCAACAATCGATGCCACATTAAAGGGCGAAAACTCCAACAGCTTTGTAACGCTGGCGGAAGCAAACGCCTACTTCGAGACCGTCCCAAGCTCTTCCACCTGGGACGATAAAACTGACGACCAAAAAAATCGCGCCATCATCAGCGCAACCCGTTGGATCGACGTACTTAATTTTTACGGCGACCGTTGCAGTAATGGCCAAGCCCTGAGCTGGCCGCGCAACAATTACCACGTCGACCGGGTGGAACTTACATGCTCTGCCATCCCATCTGATATCAAATACGCCACCTATGAGCTGGCACGTGCGTTAGCAAATGACACCGATGCCGTCACCGGTAACACCGGAACCGAAGGTTTATATGAAGAAGTCGAGCTAGGCGAACTAAAGGTGAAGTACAACACAGATAGCCAGGCAACTGGATCTGTGAACAACATTTTTGATGTCTACCCCTGGTTACAGTCTTACCTTGGAGCCTTCACCCTGGGCGGTTCTGGGGGTTATCAAGTGCGCGTTGTTAGAGGATGAAATGTCAAAAATAGACGACACCTTTTCACCGATTCCAGCCCAGATCTTTAACGACTGGGGCCAGGACATCACGTACATCAAGACCACTACACCCCGCGCCTACGACCCAACCACAGGGGCTGTGACTGGGGCGGACACCAATGTCACGGTACGAGGCATTATTAGCCGCCTTACGCCACGCGAATCCGAAGGCTTGTACCAAAGCACGGACGTAAAAATCTTGATTGGTACGGCAGAACTTGGCGATTATTACCCAACAGAAGCGGACCGTGTGCAGTACCCGCAGGCAGGCGAAACCCGCGAAGCCAAGATCATCAACATACTGACCTATCGTGGTGACAAGCCCATATACCACACTTTGATCGTGAGGCCACAGTAATGGCTAAGAACGGTTTATTTAAACTTTTAAAAGAACTGGACCGGGTAGCTGCGACTACGGTATTTAACGGTCCAAAAGCTGCTGCAGAACGCACAGTGCGTGAACTTCAACAGGAGGGTCCAAGCTGGAGCGGTAAATTTTCAAATTCTTGGCAGATTGAAAGCCCTTTAGGCGGTATAGGTAGTTCTAAGGGTGATGGTCAAGCTGGCGAACCAAGACCCATTTTTACGCCAGCTGTAACAGGCCCCCAAGTAGCAAAAAGTGTATTTACAAAGGACAAAGTTGTTTTTACTATTTCAAACTTTGCAGAATACGCAGCTGAGGCCACGGATTTAGTCGAAAGTGCTTTTATCCGGCCCCCAGGCCAACCTTTCCCACAAACTCAACTGGGCCGAAGTAAATTTCGTGAAGGTGATGGCGGTCGCCAGCAGCCTTCCTACCGAGGCTATGTCGGCGGAGGAAATCCAGATAGCGAATCCAGCGCCACTGCCGATCTTGATTGGTTTGCTAGTTATGTAGAAGGGGGCAAACTAGACCGCGCCGTCAGAATTGAAATGGATGACCTGTTTAAAGGACTGCAATGAACTACCAAGCGATCCGGGCATCAATGGAGAACCCGCTACTGACGGCGTTTAACAGCCTATCCCCCGCAGTACCGGTGTACTTTGACAACATCACTGCCGTACCACCAAATACAACCACCGAGTACGTCCGCGTCAACATCACGTTTGGCCTAACGAACGAACCAACGCTGACTTCTAGCGTTGATAATGCCCGTGGCGCGTTAGTAATCCGTTTGTTTACAGAAAAAGGCCGCGGTCCGGCCCGCAATCAAGAGCTGGTAACAACCGCGGTAAACGTATTAGAGACCATTAATGACACATCCAAAACTACTACAGGTGTATTCGTAAAAGTGGGTGAAATAAATGGCCCAAGTTTTTCAGCTACTGATGAATCACCACATTTTGTAGGCCGCATTGACACAGGCTATGTAGCAACTGTGCTGACTTAAATAGTCGCTAACCTGTAAGAAGCCGGGCAGTGCCCGCGGAGACCCTTATTCCCTGGTACGCCCAATGGCAACCACCGTTCTTTCCGGCACCTCAGGTGCCCTTTACTACAAGCCCGCTGGAACAACCAGCAGTTTTGCCGAGTCTAACGTCGACACCAGCGCAGAGACCATTACTGTTGCAACCTACTTGAATTTGAAAGTAGGTGATCCGGTGCAGTTTAGTGTGATCAACACTCAAACTGGTGGCACAGGCACAGGCACACTTCCTGCAGGAATCAGTGCTTCAACCACCTATTACGTTATTGCTTACACCGCTAGCACCGGAGTGCTACAGGTGTCCGCAACCTTGGGCGGATCGGCACTCGACATCACCGACGACGGCACAGCTGTTAGCCCCAACGCTTTCCAGGTTGCTTACGCCGAATTTGCGGTAGTCGGACAGGTCCGCGACTGGAGTTTTGAGATCAATCGGGCCGAAATCGATGTAACCACCATCGGCCAAACCCCTGGTCAGTACGTTCCATTCCGCAGCTACATCTCCGGCTTCGGCGATGGTACGGGCAGCGCAACGGTCTACATGACCGACGAAGACGCTTCCCTCAGCAACCGCATGATCGAGGACGTGCTTCAGCGCAACCAGACTGGTGCTGCCTTTAAGCTTTACACCGATCAAGTGTTCAGCAGCGGTTCAGTAAACGAGGCCGCAAGCCGTTCCATCGAGTTTGAAGCAGTGCTGACTTCTGCCAGCATGAACGTCACCCCTGACGACGCACAGTCTGTAAGCGTAAGCTTCCGTCCATCCGGCACTCCAAGCTTCGACTTCAGCCAGAGCTGATAAAGTGCTACTTAAGTAAATACATAGCCCCGGTAATACTGGGGTTTTTTATTGCGCTACGCTATAGTTAATTTATAGTCAAGCACAAATCATGCCCGCTGGATCTAACCGCGCCATTGATCGGCTGCGTAAAGCAGCAAATCTCCAGCCAAGCAAGCGCAAGGTTAAACTGTCTGACGGCACCACATTTGAAATGTGGATCAGCCCGCTAACCATGGCTGAACGTGAACGCGCCCAAAAGCAAGCCAAGTCTGACGACGCTGGAGCGTTCGCACTACAACTGCTGATTGGCAAGGCACAGGACGAAAACGGCGCCAAGCTTTTCTCTGCCGGTGAAACCGATATTTTGAAAAACGAAGTCAAGGACAGCGATCTGCAGTCTTTGATGCTGGCCATTCTTGCTGACGAAGACGAAGAGCCAATGGACCCAAAATCCTAGTTGCGGAACTTCGCAAAGACAACTGGCTCATGCTGCAATTTGGCGTCGCCAAGGAGCTTGGCATGAGCTTGACCGAAGTCCGCACCACGATGACGCCCGAGGAATTGATTGGCTGGAGCGCCTACTTCCAGATCATCAACGAAGAGCAGGAAAAACAAATGGAAAAAGCTCGCCGCCGAAGGTAACCTATTCTGCGCCTAGAATAGAAAGCGACGTACCAGCTGTGGATCGTGGCATACAGAGCTGAAATTGAAATAGGCGTAAAAGGTGTAGAAGCGCTTACTAAGCTTCAAAAGAGGCTTGAAGGAACTAATTTTAAAATTGATGAGATTAATAAAAAACAATCGACTACTTTCGGTGGTTTAGCCCAAAGTATAAAAAACTACTCACAGCAGTTAAATTTAGCTGAAAAAGCTTTAAGCAAAGTAGCGGCGGCAACTCCACAGGAAACTAAAGCAGTAAACAACTACGTTACTGCCCTAGGTAATGCCAACGCAGCTAGAGAAAGGCAGAACAGGCTTATAGAGCAAGAAATTGCAAACCGTACAGGAGCCACAGCAGCCCTTAAAGCTTATAACGCCGCAGCAGCTGCCCCCACGCAACGGGGCGCTGCCACCACAATGTCAGGCGCCTATATGCGAGGTGCCTTTAACCGTGGTACTACTCAATACACAGACCCTATTGGGCCTATTTCTGCTCAAGCCCGTACCGCACGCGCAGAAGGTATTGCAAGGGAAGCCGCGCTAAAAAGCCAAGCTAACCAAAAAGAATTTGCAGCACAAAAAGCATTTCAAACGGAACTATTTAATATTGAAAAACGGTTTGATGACAGTCTTAACCGACAACGTAAGGAAGCGGATGATGCTGCGTTTGACAGGCTTCTAAAACGACTTAACGCGGAAGAAAACAAAATAAACGAAATAGGCAAATTAAGAGCAAAAATAAACGAAAAAGCAGGCAAAGACTTTGATAAACGCTTAACACAAGCGGGCAACCTGCGAGGCCAGACCAGCCCGATTGGTGGTGCGACAAACATACCCGGCAGTCCTGCAGCTAGACGGCGCACAGCCCGAAATACAAGATTGCAGGGCGCTGCAAGCAACGCAATTATCGGTGGGGCGTTTCCACTACTCTTCGGCCAAGGAATCGGTGCTGCAGTCGGTGGTGCGGCAGGTGGCGCAGGCGGCGGTTTGCTGGGCGGGCAGTTTGGTTTCGGCCTGTCACTTGTTGGCACAGCAATTGGAACCGCAGTTGATACCTTAATTGCTAAAACCGGGGACCTTGGCAAAGCTTTAAGTCCGCTAACCGCAGACATTGGTGCTTTAGCAGATGCTGCCGGACTCGCTGGTACAGAGAATGGAAAGCTAATTAAATCGCTGAAGTCTTTTCTCGGATCTGAAAAAGCTTTAGAGCTGGCGTCTCAGCAGCTAGCTGTAATCGTGGGTCAAGATGGCGTGCAGGCCCTAGAGCAGTATGGGGATGCAAACACCGAACTGTCGAACCAGCTTAGTAAAGCTTTTACAGGTCTATCTGCATCTATTGCGCCATTTTTGACAAGTGTTACAAAGGCGATTTCAGGCAGAGTTGAAACTACAAGATTAGTAAACCGTGGAGTCACTGAATTTAGTACTGATCCAGCTATAAAAAAAGCTCAAAACGAATTTCTAAAGGGTAAAATTCGCGAGTTTGAACTTGAGCAAAAAATAGCTGATGTTGTACGCCAAAAAGAACAGGAGGCAAAAAAAGCTGCGGACGCTAAACTACAGTCTGCAACAGGCAGTCGCATTGACCTACAGATTGCTCAAGAAAATCTTACTATTGAAGAAGCAAGAAACAATCTTTTAGACCAAAGGGTACAAAAAGCAGAAAAAGAAAAAATATCCTTAGAGTTTCAAAAACAGTCAGAAGCTATTTTGCTTAAGTTAGATGAAAAACAGTTAACTCAAGCTCAAGCAACGCTTCTTCTTGAAGAAGCAGGTGTAGAAAATACTCGCAAAAAACTAGCTTTAGAGAACTCTGTAACCAAAGCCAAAGAGAATCAAATTAAGCAGCTAGAACGTGAAAATCAGGCCGCAGAGCGTAAGGCAGCAGCAGAAGCAAAGAGAATACAACGCGAGTTAGACGCACGAAACAGAGGGATTAGCTCGGCTCAAGTCGGCAGTATGCAATCTTTGATTGCAGGCAGTAGAGCTGGGTTACAAAGCACCCGTGTATTTGAAGGGGAAAAAGCGTTCCTAGACGAAAGCGAAAGAGCTTTGGAATACGAGGTCAAACTAAAAACTCTAATATTAGATATTCAGTATAAGCAGCGAGCTTCACAAGCAAAATCTCAGGAAGAAGCAGAACATTTGTTTAACACGTATAACACGCAATACGACACTATTGAACGCACATATTTTACTCAATTACAACAAGTACGACAGCAAAAAGAGCAACTTAGAGTACAAAAAGAAATTAACGCTTTACAGCAAGCAGAAGAAACTGCCGATATTGAGCGGGGCTTTACACGCAATATTGCGGACGTGGAACGCAGGATTGCTTCGCCATTTGGAGGCGACGATTCAGATATGCTAAACCTTAGAATTGAACAACTTCGTCGAACAGAAGACTTATACAGGGACATAGATACTCAGGTAAGTATTTTAAACAAACAGCTAGAAGCAGACCCTAGCAATGAAATGCTTGCGGACAACATAAAAGGTTTAGAAGAACGCAGACAAAAACTTGAAGATCTTTTGCCGGTTTTAGATCAAGTAGAGCAGGCGGAATTGCGCCAAAACCAGTTAATGGATAAGTACGGCTTTATCGCAGACGAAGCCGCTACTGCAATGTCATCTGCTGTGCAGTCAGTCATTACCGGCACTGGTTCAGTCCAGGAAGCCTTTAGCGACATGTTTGCCAATATCGGTAAAGCCTTTATCGACATGGCAACTCAGATGATTGCTAAGGCGTTAATCATGAAAGCAATAGGAATACTTACTAGCTCCTTTGGCGGCGGCGGTGGTGGTGGTATTCCGTTTGGCAGCGGACCAGACCTAGGTGTTGCTAGTGGAGGCGGCTTTGGCGCTAGTTTCTTCGGGCTTGCAGAAGGCGGCTACGTCACCGGCCCAACCAATGCCGTAATTGGAGAAGGTGGCGAACCTGAATACGTCATCCCAGAATCCAAAATGCGTGAAAGCATGGGTCGTTATTCCAGAGGATCACGCGGATCTTCTGTCATCCCGGCAGAAGGTGGCGGTGCTGCTGGAGCGGAAGGCGGTACTGCTGTTGCTGCACCAATCGATGTCCGCTATACGGTGGAACGGATCAACTCAGTGGATTACGTGACCGCAGATCAGTTCCAAACCGGAATGAAGCGAGCAGCATTAGAGGGCGCACAACGTGGCCAACAACTAACGTTGAGCAGGCTTCAACAGTCACCCGCAACCCGTAGGAGGATTGGAATGTGACGACACTTGCAGTTGGTAATTATTTAAAACTTGCGAATCCAGCGCAAACAGTGGTCTATAGGTTCCAGAACTTTCACATTGGCGAGTCCGCAACTTATGACAGCTTTAACTGGAGCTTTTTACCGTTTGGCTTCTCTGGCGTGAGTGTCAACAGAACAGGCGACAACACGTCTGCATCGCTTGTTTTTCCTAACAACGAACTCAGCAGAGCCTGGGCTTTAGAGGCAGTTACCGACCGGTGGTTAGCAACTGTTTTTGTGATGAACCTTGATCCAGATGACCGAACGACCGGAACGTTAATGCACCAGTACATCGGCCAGGTAGCAGGCGGCAGCTGGGACGATGCAACTTTGAACCTTGAGGTGAACACGGTTTTGGACGCTGTAGGGTCTGACGTTCCACTGCGCCGATTGACGCAAAACCTGATCGGTAACATTCCAGTTTCAAGCAATGTCCGACTGCGTTGATCTAATCGGGCTTCGCTACCGGTTAGGGGCTGACGGCAGCAACGGTGAGATTGACTGCATCCACCTTGTCTTCAAGGTTCTGGACCGGTGCGGTATAGAAGCGCCACCGTTCAACCCTGATTGGTATAGCTCAAGTAAGACAAAGGTCTGTCGTGATCTCTTGCGCTGGGGTTACCGAGTGGATCAACCGAAGTATGATGGGGATGTGCTTCTGTTGAAGGAAGACACTTGGATTTTCGCAGTCACATGGCAAACCGGGATTCTTTACATCAACAGACATCTAGGGGCCGTGACCTGGGCACCGGTATCCAGCTTTATGAAATCCCACTGCTTCCGTACGAAAGGCAGTTAATAGATATTCTTGATTGGAACGAAGAGGATTACAGGCGTTTTTCATATTTAGCAGCAAAAAGAGGTCAGGTCAGACCTGCTGCGTATGCACACATTCCAGATATCAATGCTGGTCCGGCATTGGTCCCGATTGTAGTCAGCCTCGTTGTAGGCGCAATTTCTACCGCCGCTTCGATACTTTTAGCCCCAAAACCAAAAGCTCCAAGCGCAGCAAACGAGGGTCCAGATAACAGAGTCAGTCGCCGTCGTCTTGGTGGTCGCTCTGGAGTAACTCGCTTTAGCCCCACAACCGGCTTTGACTCACAAGCCGATTTAGCAGACTATGCAAGTCCAATACCTATTATCTTTGGCCAATACACTGGAGCAACCGGCGGGATTGTTGCTTCACCAAGCTTGGTGTGGTCTCGTGCGTTTTCGCTTGGATCACAGCAATCAGTCAAGTTATTGTTTGTTCTTGGCGAGCAAGGACTAGGGGAAGGAATTGCAAGGCCAGATCTAAACGGAATATTTCTTGGCAATAGCGCATTAGATGCCTCGTACTCACATGCGTTTGCTTTTTACTGGAAGAGGAATAGTAATAGCTTTTCACGAATTAAGGCGTCAAATTTTGTTTATGGTTCTAGGGGAACGCTGGCTTCAGGAGATATAGAAGCCAATGACGATATTTTTCTTTGTCCAACAGGCCAAGGTTTAGCAGACACTGGTTTTTCTGGAGCGCATAGCCCATCATCTAGCACTCAGTTTGGCGTTCATTCGGCAATTCCAAACGCTACAAATTATCGAGTTAATTGGCGTGTGATTTCAATTCCAAGGCTTGAAGATCAAGAGGACGACCCTAAAAACCGACTTATAGCTGAAAGAATCAAAATTGCTGGCGATTACGGAATAGAGACCGGAGCCATTGCTATCAAAAACCAAGGCCAAAAAGGTGTTGGCCGCAATTATGGCCGTCGAATGGGCGTTACTCATTTGAACGGTGTTCCAGTCTCTGACAACGGCACTACGCCAAAAGAAGTACGAGTTGCCGCTGTTGGTGACTCCGCAACTTTTACAATTGCTCCCGGCCAACTCCCCGCGAATATTTACAATTTTGGTACAGATGCAGTCAGTGTAGATGACATTAATTCGGCTGTTACGGCATCGCGCAGAAGTGCAGACGATGCTCTTCAGGTGGGCGAAACGATAGTCATAGGGCGTACTGTTTGGGTTGTTGAAGCAAGAGCTTTACCTATCTGGACGGAAGGCAGCCGTCAAGAGATACAGCTTCGCTGTATTGAAACTTTTAGTACGGGCCTTGGTGCGTCAATCGGATTAGTCAGCGAGCGAATGATTTCGCGAGGAGTCTATAACGATGACAATGGGCAAACTAATGCTAGAGACGCTTTAAACATGAGTGCCGGAGCAGGTTTCTACCCACTGTTGAAAGCTAGTCTTGCAGTCGTAAGAAACACACGGGCTTGTGGAGTTACTGAGATTGGCATCCGATCACAAGTGTGGAACCGCGCTAATGGGCTTGCAAACTTTGCAACAATTCCATCGCCCAGCGAGTTGCGTGCAGCAGAGTTTGACAAAATTAGCTTTGAAGTTGGCACAATGTCGCTTTATTTAAAGCGTACATCCGTCTGGACGATAGCTTTGCGGCCTGCTGGAACAGATGAAAACGGCACCGAATATGAATGGGTTCTACTAGGAGAGCAATTTTGTGTTACAGGAGAGACCCCGCAGGATCAATACAATTACATTCGATTTGGACATCCAGAGCAAAGGCAGTATGAATACAAGTTCGTACCAAAAAGCGGAGCTGATGTTGCACGTCATACGCCTGACGATGCTCAGTTTATACGTTTAAACGCAAAAACAAATCAGACTGTAGGGGGAAGATATGAAACAGCTTATGGTGCTTTTGAGGTTAGTGTTACGGGAGAGTTTATTACAGCTGGGGATATAACTTATAATCCAGAAATGGCAACCAACCCTATTGTTAGGGAGGGAAGCACAGAGTATACGGTTCCTTCTTCTGTTGAAATAGAAACTTATCTTCCTGACGAGGAGGGCAGTGATGTGCAGGCCAAAACTGTTGGTTGGTACGGTTGGCTGCCTGCTGACAAGACCAGTGGCCGAAGAGGCGCAACGCATTATGAGCTATTTGGTAAAGCCTCCTATGCTGGCAAAACCGGAAAAGCAACACGCACGGCAAACCTTGGGGATGGCCGTTCAATAACAATTGAATTTAATGGTGTTGTAGATGACAACTATCCAGACACGCATCCTTATTTCCCTGGGTTTAGGGCTTGGAGTTTTTCCAGTATTAACGTTGTAGGCAGTAGCGGTGGCTTTAATGTTAATCAAGTTTTTAATGTCGGGATTCCCGTTTCAAGCGAAAATCCAAGAGCGGCGCCCTATGGATTAACAACTTGTGGCGTTCAGTTGATCGTTTTGTCGTCAACAGAAGAAGTGCAACCGAAAGGCCGGGAATCAGGGTGGGAATATGAGCTTCTTGGAGACGCGCAGTCTTACAACCTAGGCGACACTCATGTTGCAAGTTTTGCTGGATTAAGCAGCTCAGGGGCTTTGGCAACCATAGTAGCGACAGGCTTGGTGACGCAAAGGTCAGGGGCAAGCTTGGAAAATTTTCCAGGGCAAACACAAGCTTGGGATGTTACCTATTCAGTGGACCCGCTTTCAAGCTTTGGCACTTGGGTAAATGGAGCATTAATAGAGAACAACGCGATTGTTAGCCCTAACAATCCGTTTAGACCGGCTGGCTCTACCATCGGCCTGTTATTGCGGGTTTTGAACTTAACGACAGCGCAAGTCCCGCCCGGATTTACAGGCGAGCGAATATTTGAAGAGAATAGCCAGATCAATGATATTAGTCTTTACGGCGATCTCTTGAACAAGTCAAACGATTCATCACCAGAGCACGAAATTACATACGTGAATGAAAGTGTTGCAAATGACAATGTGCCAGGTTATGACAACTTAACGCTTTGCGGTTTATCGTTAAGGTCTTCTCGTAATTTCGCAAGTGTTGATCAGCTTCGAGTTTGGTTGGCTGATGGCGTGTCGGTTAAGAGATTCCAAGCAGACGCAACGTCTGCTATCGGCCCAAGCAATAAATTCACGGATCTTGTCTATTATTTGCTGACGGATAAGACCGTTGGCGCGGGGGGTGTTGTCTCTGCTGAGTTGATTAGAACGGAAGACTTTCCAGCTACTTCACAGTTTCTAAAAGCAAATAAGTTGTTTTTCGATGGAGCGATTGACGCACCGACAAACCTTCGTCAGTTTATTTCTGACACTGCGCCGTTTTTCCTTTGTAACTTTGTTATCAGTGACGGCAAGTTCAGCCTAGTTCCTGCGCTACCTACAGACTTAAACGGCAATATCACTCAGCAACCCTTAACGATTCAGGCGCTATTTACATCCGGCAACATTATTGAAAATTCGTTTAGCGTTGAATACTTGAGTTCAGAAGAGCGGAAGGACTTTCAAGCTGTGGTGCGTTATCGCCAAGAGCAAAGGAATCAGTTACCAGAAGAAAAGACGCTTGTCGTTCGCTTTGCGGAAGCAGGCAGCGAGCAGTATCCAATTGAGGCGTTTGACTTGACGCAGTTTTGCACAAGTCGTGATCACGCTTTCTTGGTGGCCAAGTTCTTCTTAAGCCTTCGCCGCCGGGTGACACATACCGTTAAGTTCCGTACCAGTCCGTTTGGCATCTCGTTGGCTCCAGGCAATTTTATTCGTGTTGTCACGGAAGCCAGCCCGTACCAGTCAGCACGGAATGGAACGATCAGCGCAGACGGCACAATCGTTTCAGCCACTGCAATCACTGATGGAACGTATTCAATCATCTTCTTTAGGTCAGATGATGACGAGGTGACTCCTGCCACGATGACCGTTGCGGGTGGCAAAGCGGTTGAGCCTACGCTTTATGACTCGTTGTTTACGATTTCAGAGACATCTGTTTCGTCTAACGTGTATATGGTTGAACAGCTGACATTGGCAGAGGATGGGATGGTTGACGTTGTGGCAACTGAGTTTCCGACGACTAGCACTTTCAACAGCCTGATGGCTGAAGATGTATTGACTGACAGCGCGTTTACCACTGAGGGCTAACAATGGCATTTCCTTCTCTTACTCCAACAGGCCGTCAGTTTGAAACGGGTGACTACCCAGTCAAGACGTTTAAGTCTCAGTCTGGCGCTGAGGTTCGGATCCTGTACGGCAGCCAAAGAACCAACATGAAGCTGAGTCTTAGTTACTCAAACGTGAGCGATGCAAACACTGAACTGTTCATTGATCACTTTGACGAGACCAAGGGCACGTTTTCAGTCTTTGATTTGCCATCAGAGGCGTTAGCTGGCTGGAGCGGCAACAATGACGCTTTAGACGCTTCAGGCTCTAACGAATGGCGGTATGAAACTGCTCCACAGGTTTCTAGTGTGCGACCTGGGGTTAGCACTGTTACAGTGGCTTTAATTGGTGTTTTCTGATGGCAAAGGTTTACACCGGCAGAGATGGCGTAATGCAGCTGGCAGGTGTGACCCTTGCCAAGGTCTCAAGTTTTTCGTTGCAATCTGATTTAGAGACGCTAGAAACAACAACTTTAAGCGAAAACATCCGCACTTATAGCCCTGGCATTCTTGGTTATTCTGGCAGCGCAAACTTGCTGTATTACAAGGACGATAGCAATGCAATTAACACAGCAAATTTGCTAAATAAATTAATAAAAACAGGTACTGATGGAATCAGTTCTAGCGATACTGTTGAGCTGACATTTCGTTGGGTTGATGGAGAGGACAACAACGATATTAAGTTGACCGCATACATAACAAGCGGAACCATTGGGGCTAGCACTGGTGAAATCGTGAGCGTCAGTATTTCGTTTGTTGGTACGGGCGCACTAGCAACTGCAACGATCTCATGACTGTTTACCTTGGCACGTTTGGGCAGGTAGAGCTACAGCGCCAGTTTGACGGCAGCGAGCTGACCTCTATTATTAACACCAGTGATGTAAACGTTTCGGGCAAAAGGTTTAGCTTTGACTTTAAACATGGTCAGTTACTAACTGGCGATCAAGTTGAAATTGTTAGCACTGACGACAGCGCCCTTGATTTTATTTCTGGGTATTCAAAAAGCGGTGTCAAGAAATTTATTTATGTTGACAATTTAGGCGGTATTCGTCTTTATGACACTTTTGCACATGCCGTTAATGGTGGATCGGCAAATGCAACGGCGCTTGCTGCGCCTGGTGACGACATCCCAATCAGGGTCAATGTCGAGAACGCAACTTTTCGCTTGCTGGCTCAGTGCAATGGTTTTGAGCTGAATACCGAAAGGGAAACCGTAGACACGACAACGCTTTCTGATGAGTTTAGGAGCCGGGTTACTAGCTTGATGTCTGGTTCTGGCCGGATGTCTGGCTTCTGGGAATACACAGGCGACACTTCAAACGAGTTGCCGCATTATCTGCTTGAGCTTTCCTTGCGTACCAAGGTAGGAAGCCAATTCAAGGGCCGCTTTTACCTAAAGACAAAGACCTATAACCCAAGCGGTGTTGCGGATCGCCTTGACGATGAGATCTGGTACGAATTTACTGGGGTCTTAACAGCCTGTGCTGTTCAGTTCACAACGTCGTCTGTCGTTGAGATAACGGCTGATTTCATTACAACTGGTCCTATTGAGATAAAGATGGAACTTGAGCCAGTGAACGCGGTCTTACAGGAGGATGCAGATGACATACTCTTGGATCAAGATGCGGCAGCTAAACTGCTATTACAAACTGACCAGTGACCTGAGGGGAATTGACCGCCAATGGCTGACCTAAAAATTTCTCAGCTAGCAGCCTTGGCAGGTGCCAATCTTGCTACCGCTGATGAGCTGGCAATTGTTGACGACAGCGCCAGCGAAACCAAAAGAATCACGGTTGTAGATCTGGTAGGCAATGCCACCACATTGATTGCTGACGCCACGATTCCTGGCGCAAAGATTGTTTTTAGTGCTGGTGGGATCGCTGGAGCGTCAATTGCAGATGCTGGCGTTAGCACTGCAAAGGTTGCTGATGATGCGATCACCGCAGCAAAATTAGGGAACGAATCAACTGTTGATCTAGTCACGACGTTGCCAACCGCTGGTGCGTTCACAGGTCAAATCGCATTAGACACAGACGACAACAAAATTTACATCTGGGACGGTTCAGCATGGCAATCGGTCAAGGGTGCTGGTTCTGTCAATACTGTTAATGGCAGCACGGCTGGCATCGTCAACATCACCGCTTCTACTAGCGGCGACACAGTAACGATCACAACGTCTCTTGACAATACAACTGCTGGTGCTCAGTTCTTAGGTGGCCCTACTGGAGCATCTGGAACGGTTAGTTACAGGGCTCTTGTTGGCACTGACATCCCAACGGCGACCACAAGTACAAAAGGCGGTGCGATTGTCAACGGCGAAGGTCTCCGGATGGACGGGGATACGCTTGAGGTCAATAACGATGTCACGGCAAATAGCAGTACATATCAGGCCGTTAAATTTGACTCAAAGGGTTTAATTACAGCTGGCCGAGACATTACAGCTGCTGATTTGCCTACGGCCACTTCTGGTGCGGTGGGTGCAGTCAAGCCTGGTACAGGTTTGACGATGGGCGCTGCTGGTGCGCTGAACCACACCAACGCATTAACAGGAGCCACTGCGACCAAGGTCACATTTGACGCTCAGGGGCATGTGTCGTCTAGTGCTGCTTTAGATGCCGCAGACATTCCTAGCCTTGACACTGCAAAAATTACAACCGGAACCTTTGCCAGCGAGCGAATTGCTGATAATGCAATCACAGGTGCAAAGATTGGTGACAAGGCAACGGCAACGATTGCAAGTACCACTCCCACTGGTGGTGAGTTTATTGGTCAATATCACTTCAACTCGCTAAGTCGCGACCTGTTCCTCTGGGATGGAAACGTTTGGCAGCCAATCGGCATCAGCGTTGGCGAGATTATTCTTTCTGGAACGTTTGACGCATCAGCTGGCGGTGGCACCGGTTTGGTGGCTTCTGTCACGTCTGAAGGAACAGCAGTTGGCCTCGTTGTTGGTCAAGCGTTACCAGCCGCAGCTGATGCTAATAAAAACTATTACTTGGTTGTTTCAGAGTCTGGAACGATTACATCAGGTAACGCTCCAAACGTTGCACTTGCTCCACCTGACTTCATTTTGTCAAATGGCGGTGCCTGGACTGAAATTGACGTTTCAAGCACGGTTGTTGCACAGCAAGCGACCAACGTTTCGTTCACACCTGCTGGTGACCTAAGCGCCACCAATGTTCAGGCGGCAATTGAAGAGCTTGATACTGAGAAGCTTGGGGCTGCTAGTCCAACGTTCACAGGCAACGTCACGATTAGCACTGGCGGAACGCTGATTCTTGAGGGCACTACAGCAAACGATTTCGAAACGACGCTAACGGTTGGCGATCCAACAGCTGATCGGACAATCACATTTCCAGACGTGACCGGCAGCGTTGTCACGACTGGTGACACTGGAACGGTTACAAATGCGATGCTTGGCGGAAGCATTGCTTACACAAAACTTGCTGCCTTAACCGGTGGAAACATTGTTGTTGGCAACGGCAGCAACGTCGCAACAAGCGTTGCAATGTCTGGTGACGTGACAATCACTAATGCCGGTGTAACAGCAATTGGGTCAGGCGTTGTCGTTGACGCTGACATTAGTGCCACTGCTGAAATTGCAGTTAGCAAGCTTGCTGACGGCGCTGCGTACCAGATTCTGCACACTGATTCCGCTGGAACGGGTGTTGAGTGGACAAATGACCTTGCGGTCCCTGGAACGCTTGGGATTACAGGTCAGACGACGTTGGCGGAGATCAAGGAAACAGTTTCAACGTTGTCTGGTACAGCAATTGATCCAGCGAATGGATCGATCCAAACCAAAACGGTTGGGGCTGACACTTCGTTTACGGAATCGCTTGAGACAGGTCAGGCGGTTGTCTTGCACTTGCTAGCCGGTGCCAGTTACACGGTGACATGGCCAACGATCACTTGGGTGACAGGTAGCGGAAACGCTGCACCAACGCTGACCGCAAATGATGTGTTGGTGCTGTGGAAGGTTTCGACTACGCTTTACGGAGCGTATGTAGGGAGCGCAGCCTGATGTTAGGTAAGCAATTAATTCAAGCTGCGGCAGGTTCAGCAGCTGCTGGTGGAGGACTTTACGTTGATGATGTATTTAGTACGTTTTTGTACCCCGGTTCATCGTCTGCTCAAACAATTTCGAATGGGATTGATCTTTCTACTGAAGGCGGCTTGGTGTGGCTGAAAGCCCGAACCAATAATTATAATCATGCCTTGATGGATTCTGAACGAAACTGGTCAGGCTGGCTTGAAAGTAACAGCAATAATCCTTCGCAAGGGGGTACATTCATATCACCAAACACTGATGGATTTACATTTAGCAGTGGAAGCTTGTTTTTTAACGGTAACCCTTACGACTACACCTCTTGGACCTTCCGCAAAGCGCCTGGTTTTTTCGATATATGCGAGTGGACCGGAAATTCTGTATCAGGAAGACAGATTGCTCACAATTTAGGAAGTGCTCCTGGGTTCATAATGGTGAAAAGCTATGTCGCTGGTACTGGTGGCACTGGATGGATGTGTTATCACCGTTCTCTAGGTAATACAAAAGCAATCAGAATGGACAACGGTACGGGAGAGACTACTGCAAGCTCTGCCTATTGGAACAACACGGATCCAACCTCAACGCATTTCACCGTTGGCAATCATGAAGATATAAATACATCAGATAATAGCAGAAGTTACATCGCTTACGTCTTTGCTCACGACTCTCAAGTATTTGGCACGGATAGCGATGAGGCGATTATTAAATGTGGAACTTATTCGGGAAACGGAAGCCCTACCGGGCCGGTAATTGACTTAGGATTTGAACCGCAATGGTTGATGATTAAGCGCAGTAACACTTCAGGGAATTGGGCAATATATGACAATATGCGAGGGCCTGGGACTCCTAGCAACACTATTCTTGAAGCAAATCAACCTCAGACTGAAGATGTCAATGCAGTTTACGACCTTGATTTTCAGCCAACAGGATTTCAGCTCAAAAACTCTAGCGCCTCATTAAACGGGAGCGGACAAACTTTCATTTACATGGCAATCCGCCGTCCGCATAAGCCGCCTACTGCTGGTACAGAAGTGTTTAAAGTCACTCAGGAGTCAGGAGTATCTGGTGGTTCTGTGACTACCACTACTGGATTTCCAGTAGATCTAAACTTTTCTAAAGGCAGCACTACTGACAACTGGTGGTGGACTAATCGCATAAGAGGAGAGACCAAATTACTTACTTCTGTAAGCAATGCGACTGAAACTACTACTACGACTTACACGGTTGAGTATGACAATAGTACAGGGATTGTTGATAAAAATTATGGGCAAGTATCCGGTACTTTTTACAGTTACAGCTTGCGACGTGCCCCAGGTTTTATGGATATTCTTTCTTATGAGGGCAACGCTACAGCTGGTACATCACACAACCACAATTTAGAGGCAGTACCTGAGTTTATAATTTGCAAGTCTTATGACGCTGGCGGCGGAGCAGGCTGGTGGTGCTATCACAAGGATTTATCGACTAACTACGCAATTAGGTTAGATGGCGCGACAAACGGAAGCGTTGGGCAGCAAAGCGTTTCCAACTATTGGAACAGTTCAACACATTCAGCTACAACGTTCACCCTTGGCGATTATGGGGATCTTAATGGATCAGGCAAGACATTTCTTGCCTTCTTGTTTGCAACTTTATCCAACGTGTCCAAAGTCGGCAGCTACCTTGGGACAGGCAACGCAGTTAATGTAGATTGCGGCTTTAGCTCAGGCGCTCGATACATTTTAATTAAACGCAAGGACACTTCCGCCAATTGGTTTGTTTACGACGCAACACGAGGTATTGTTAGCGGCAATGATCCGTACAGTTTGTTTAATACTAACGCAACACAAGTAACAAACACTGATTACGTCGACCCGTTGACTTCTGGATTCACCGTTACGAGTTCCGCGCCAACTGGCTTAAATGCTAGTGGCGGCACTTACATCTTTCTCGCCATTGCTTGACCATGGAAATCCGCAACCGCTCCACCGCTGAGGTCATTACTGACTCTCAATTCAGATCTGCCAACCCCAATGTCAGTTTCCCCAAGGTCTTGACCGCTGAGGTTCTTGATAGCTACGGCTATGACCCAGTGCTTGAAGGACCCCAAGCTAAAACTGTTGCCCCATACGAAACCAGTGTTCGTGATGGCGTTTACACCGACAGCGGTCAATGGTTCACCAAGTACATCGTCGGACCTGTCTTCAAGCAGTATGCAGACGAAAACGACGACATCATTACGGTCACCGCTCAACGCAATGCGTACAAAGCCAGCGTTGACGCTAATGCTGCAAGCGGAGTCCGTTCCGCCCGCGATAAAAAGCTTGCTGAATGTGACTGGACCGTATTGGCAGACAGCCCTTTAACCACCAGTCAAAAGACCGACTGGAAAACCTACCGTCAAGCTTTGCGTGACATAACGTCTGGCGATGACTTTCCGCATAACATCACATGGCCATCACAGCCTTAGTCGGTGTTGGGTTTCTATACCTGATCGGCTTTTGTCTTTTCGCAATTAACCCTCGCGACGATGAACCGCCACACGTTTGAAAACTGGAAGCGTATCAAGGAGGCTTTAGAAAAAGCCAACAAGACCGACTGCGAATTTTACAAACGTGCAGTGGCGATCTTATCTGGTAGACAAGACCCTTTAGACTTGAAGTAATTCAGCTAGGATTCGTGATTGAAATTTACGCTGCAATCCTAGGTGCGTCTTTAGGTATTGCTGGGATGAGCTTTTCTGGGTTCACTAGGCGCACCAGCGAAAGCCGTGAAGCGGTTATTCGCCTAACGGCTGGCGTTGAATCCATTGCAACCAAGCTTGAAGACCTACACCAAGACATGAAGGCGGAAAAAGTTCAAGCCACCGCTGACCGCCGCGAAATTTACGAACGCCTTAACGACCACGGAAACCGCATCACAGTCTTGGAGTACAAAAAACCACAAGGCTAGTATTAGGCAAAGTCTTGAACTTTATGAACTTCGAGGAAATCATCGGCCACCCCGCTTTCTGGGTCGTCGTCGCTGCTGCATCTGAGCTGATCGGCATGAGCAAACTAAAGGACAACAGCATCCTCCAATTCTTGTTTACTGCCATCCGCAGCATTAGACCCGGAAAAAAGGGCTGATACCGCCTGACGGGCGCTGGATCGTTTTGTTTAGTACCCGCTCGCTATGGAGCAGGGTCAACAGGGCTATCCAGCAGCGTAAATTTTACGCCACGCTACCCAAAAAACTAGACCAAGCTGAAAAGGACTGGCACGCAACCCAACCGGAAGCTATGCCACCGCCGCAACGCATCAACGACCTGCACATTCGCGCACCATGGCATGAGCCCAAACACCCCGGTTCACCTAAATGACCTATTCCGTTACTACCGGAAACTGCCACATCAGAGTGCTGCGCTAGTAGAGCTTGAAGCCGCAATTTTAAACGTGCAGCCAGACATCCTTAACCGTGACCAGCCTTGGTACGGGACATGGATTTCGGCTGTAAACGACAAAAGTTACGGCGCGGCGGTGGAGCTTATCAAAGAATTTGAAGGTTGTCATTTAACTTCATATTTGTGTCCTGCTGGCGTGCCAACGATTGGCTATGGAAACACCCGGTACCCCGAAGGCCAAAACGTAAGGCTAGGCGAAGAAATTAGCCAACAAAGAGCAGAAGAAATGTTGAATCTAGAGATACAACGCACCGCAGACATTCTTGAAGCCGACATACCGTTTTGGAAAAGCATGAGTCCCAACCAAAAATCAGCCCTAATAAGTTTTGCTTTCAACCTTGGGGCGTACTTTTATGGTCTTCCAGGCTTTAGAACAATTAGCCGCGCTTTAAAAGAACAAGCATGGGGTCAAGTACCCAGTGCTTTACTACTTTACCGAAACCCCGGTTCGCATTTTGAAGAAGGGCTACGCCGCCGCCGAGTAGAAGAAGGCCGCGTATGGTCTACGCCGTAATTTACTCCCTACCGTTACCATGTAAATAGCTGCAAGTCAATTCTGTTGTTGCAGTTTATTGAGCGGTGATAGTGGATCACCAGATCGACGGGACTGAATTAGTCCCCCGAAAGAAAGCCAAGGTGCGCTTTCGCGATCACATCCTCAGGCAATGGAGCTACTGCTGCGCCTACTGCGCCGAACCACTTGGAAAGAACGCAACATTAGACCATGTGGTTCCTAAATGTAAGGGCGGTCAAACAGAACCGCGCAATTTAGTAGGCTGCTGTTTTTCCTGCAATAGCCACAAATCAGGACACGAATGGAGGGAATGGTACAGGCAACGGACCTACTGGAACGAGGCCCGCGAAGCCCGCATTTCCGAATGGACAGAGCAGTGAAGTATGCCTGCAATGGTGCGTGCTTTTTGTTCGTTAGTCGTCTCTACGCACAAACCGCCGCCCAGCGTACATACTACGAACCACTGTTCAGCTAACCTCCGAGTCTTGACCATGACCTGGCTCGCTAGACGAACTGCGATATATGCGTTCTAACTGGTTTGCCACTGGATTAGTATCACCGATGGGCATTCCATCAAACGGATCGTTAGCGATAAACAGCAGTGGACCGTCCATTTCTTTAACGGCGAGCATACCAATGCGCGGACTACGCACCAGTATGTAAAGAGCTGCACGCTCGACCCAATTTAAAAAGATGACTTTCATGGATTAAGTGTAGGAAAAACGGCCTGGTACACCGTTGGAAAGCACTTCTTAAATACAGTCGCGCAGCCAAAAGCAACCTGCCGGTGTTCTAGCTGCGTGTCATTATCGGCCCGCAACTGGATGTAATGCACCCAAGACCTTAGTGTTCCCTGCATGTAAAGGGTAGTAGGAGTGCAGAGTGGCAGGATACGTCTAGCCGTCTCCTTGGCAACGCCCCGCTCCAATAGGGTGTCATAAAACAGAAAGGCATCAGCAATGATGCGACTAGCACCTGCTTGATAGTCCTCTTGGTGTTTTGGGTGTAAGTCACTAATACTATTCTGACGATTTTCAAAATCCTGCCGCCGAAAGTAAGGTACTTCGGCTGGTTCGGTTTTGCTGTATCGCGTAGAAAATTCTTGGAACGAAAAGGACCGATGCCGCAATATCTGGGCCGCTATATCCCTTTCGGTACTTATCTGCACGCACATATTGGCCATCTCAAAGGGTGACCAGTGCTTGTGCTTAACAAGGTACCTTAGCAGCCCTGGTCCGGTTTCCCAGTTGTCTGCGTTGGACGGATTACTAACACGTGCCATACGCACGATCAATTTTTCAGCGTCTGGGGTTGCCCAGACCAATTCAACGTTGCTCATGAATAAAGTGCAGAAATAAGACGTTGCACCACGCTTTTTTTAGTGTGGTAGTGGGTTTGACAATAAACGTGTTTCTTGTCCACAGGAATTTCTACAGAATAAGAAAGTGCGGAACATGTGCTGCACTTTCTAAGCCGTGTAACAGCGACTTCATGCGAAACACGTGTGCTGATGACTTTGACCACACCTTTACCTGAGGCGCCACATACAAGACAATCCATTAGAGAGGCCCACAACTACCTAATTTTGCAAGCACATTAAGTTTCCTTAAGGCTTTATGGCACCTTTGCCTTACACGTTCTCTAGACATACCCAAGTCTTTTGAAATTTTTATGTAAGTCTGTGGTTCACCGCCATCAAAAGCAAATACACGTTCCACGATGGTACGGTCCACAGGACTTAACGACATCAATAGTCTGTCCACGGTGTCACTACAAAAAAGGTTGTCAAGCTTTTCCATAGGGTGTTCGCCATCAGTAATAAGTTCAAGCAGGGTGTGCTCAGAATCCAGACCAGTCGCAACTTTATCCAAGCTAAGACAGTCTTCACTGCGCTCCAGGTACTCACGCAACCGCTTAGGGGGTGTAGCACAGTATTCCGCGCTTTCCTCTAAGGTAGGCGGTCTGCCATGCGACAACTCAAACTGTGGGGCCCACTGACGCAACTTTGCCAGTATTTCCCCCGCATGGGACGGGATACGAATCATCCGGTCGTGGTAGCTCAAATAACGGCTAATAGACTGCCTGATCCACCAGTACACATAGGTGGACAAGGCATAACCACGCTCAGGATCAAACTTTTTAATGCCATGAGCAAGACCTATGTTTCCTTCTTGCACAATGTCAAACATTTCTGTGCGCCTGGAACGCAATGTGTAACGTTTTGCAATAGAAACAACAAGCCTTAGGTTGCAGTTGATGAGTTTTTTGTAGGCCCGCTTGCCTGTTTTTACTTCTCTTTCGGTGGGGTTTTCAGATGTAACCCAAACCTGCACCTGCCGCGCCAGTAGTATTTCTTGCTCTTTACTTAAAAGCGGGTAGCGGACAATGTCCTTTAGGTACTGACTAAAACCGTCCATCAGTAAGAAACTTCCACAATGCTTGGTACGCAACCCATGCTGTCTTCGAGGCTACGTGCCACCTGGCAGGCTTTTTCAATAGTCACATAGGAGCAAGCGTCTTCTGCTATGAGCGTCAAATAAATACCATTGTTTGCAGGAAGTTTTTCATAGTAGGCCG
>Ga0208792_1000246_pt1 | contig 22650 bp, 17 predicted proteins | sample 14_taG_FD_184087 | JGI IMG/M metagenome (GOLD analysis project Ga0208792, IMG submission 184087) | Marine viral communities from the Subarctic Pacific Ocean - 14_ETSP_OMZ_AT15311 metaG (SPAdes) (version 2) | ecosystem: Environmental > Aquatic > Marine > Oceanic | place: Pacific Ocean | collected...
GAAACAAACAGAAAGCTGTTTGGTAAGCCTAGTATTAACTGCAATGACTGTGACTATCCTTTGTTTGACTGTATAAGAGACTGGGCTAAAGAAAGAGATTTGTATGCTAAAGGTGATCCAAAAACCCAGTACATTAAGCTAATGGAAGAGACTGGTGAGATCGGTAGAGCTTTATTAAAAGAAGATACAAACGAAATAGTTGATGGTATTGGCGATGCTGTAGTTGTGTTAACCAACTTAGCCGAGCTTGTTGGTGTGCCAATAGAAGAGTGCATACAAGCTGCTTACGATGTTATATCAAAGCGTACAGGCAAGATGGTTAACGGTACGTTTGTTAAAGATCAACCCATGACAAGTTACGGAAGAGAAAACATAACTAAAAGAAAACTGTAATGACAGAGCAAACAATTAAATTTAGAGATCCAGTAGTTAGAAACGTTGTAAACAAGTTTGTTAAACGTTCTGATGTAGGCTTTGAAAAGTACGGTCAAACGTTAGACACTGAGCGCACAACTGGTATGAAAGATCTTATTGGTTATCTAAACGACATACAAGAAGAGCTTATGGATGCGGTGTTGTACATACAAGCTGCACGTGAAGAGCTTCAAGACTTGTCTGAAGAAGCTTTAATAAAAAAGTTTGAAGATGATTAAGAGGTCTAGAAAAGGCCGCAAGCGTGGCCCTGTAAGGGCTAAACGCGTTACGCAAGACGGTATAAACTTTGCTTCAGGGTTAGAACGCTATATGTATCTAGCCCTGAAAAAAGCAAAGATAAAAGCTGCCTACGAAGGCGAAACGTTTGTAGTTCAAGAAGGTTTTGAGTTTACCCAGTCTGCTTTTGAAAAACAAGGCAACGGTAAAGGCGAGTATAAAGACAGGGGTAATAAGAAAATACTACCAGTTAAATACACTCCAGACTTTGTAGCAAAAGACTTTATAATAGAGTGTAAAGGTCGAGCTAACGAAAGTTTTCCAATGCGCTGGAAAATGTTTAAAAAGTATGTAAAAGAAAATTTACCTCATGTAACTTTATATAAACCTCAGAATCAGAAGGACTGCGACGAAACTATTAAATTAATTCAAAACAAAACAAAATGACAGAATGGGAAATAAGTTTCGGGACATTCCCCGGTATTTTATTTGGTGCTAGAACGTACCAAGAAGAATTTAAAAACAACCATGTAATTTACATAGGTTTTTTCGATATTTGTATAACAATTTTTAAAAACTAAACAATGAATAATATCCTCTCAGATATTACGGTTCACATGAAGTACGCCAAGTATATTCCAGAGCTTAACCGCAGGGAAACTTGGGAAGAGCTTGTGGATCGTAATATAGCAATGCATAAAAAGAAATATCCTAACTTAATAAATGAAATAGATGAAGCGTACAATTACGTATATGCTAAGAAGGTTCTACCAAGCATGCGATCATTACAGTTTGCGGGCAAGCCGATCGAAATATCTCCTAACAGGTTATATAATTGTTCATATCTTCCTGCTGATAGTATCGATGCTTTTAATGAGATAATGTTTCTACTATTGTCCGGCTGTGGTGTAGGCTACTCTGTACAGAAACATCACGTTAAAAACTTGCCAGCTATTACAAAGCCGTTTGATAAGCGTAGTAGACGTTTTGTTATTGGCGATAGTATTGAAGGTTGGTCTGACGCTGTTAAAGTGTTAGTTAAGTCTTACTTAGGCGATAAGCGTACATCTAAAATAATATTTGACTATACTGATATTAGACCTAAAGGTGCTAGACTTGTAACGTCTGGTGGTAAAGCACCAGGTCCTCAGCCACTAAAAGAATGTTTAATTAAAATAGAAGGAATACTAAATGGAAAACAAGACGGAACACAACTTACCTCCCTTGAAACGCATGATATCATATGCCATATTGCTGATGCTGTTTTGGCTGGCGGCATCCGTCGTGCAGCTCTCATTAGTTTGTTTTCTGCTGCAGATGACGAAATGATAAGCTGTAAGTCTGGTGATTGGTGGGAAACTAATCCTCAGCGCGGTAGAGCTAATAACTCTGCTGTATTAATGAGACATAAGATTACTAAAGAGTTTTTTATGGATCTATGGAAACGTGTAGAGCTTTCCGGTGCTGGCGAGCCTGGCATATACTTTAATAACGACAAGGACTGGGGAACTAATCCATGTTGTGAAATTGCTCTACGTCCTTTTCAGTTTTGTAATCTATGCGAAGTTAATGTCTCTGATATTAAAGATCAAGATGACTTTAACGCGAGGGTGAAAGCCGCTGCGTTCATAGGCACGTTGCAAGCTGGTTACACCGACTTCCATTACTTGAGAGAGATATGGAAAGAGACAACTGAAAAAGATGCATTGATTGGAGTGTCAATGACTGGTATTGGCTCTGGCGCCGTATTAAATTACGACATGACCAAAGCTGCTGATATTGTTAAACGTGAAAACAGCCGTGTTGCTAAGGCAATAGGTATTAATAAATCAGCAAGATGTACAACTGTAAAACCTGCAGGAACAACATCTCTGGTACTAGGAACATCTTCGGGTATTCACGCATGGCATAATGATTATTATGTCCGTAGGATGCGCGTAGGAAAGAATGAGGCTATATATACATATTTATCTGTATATCACCCTGAGTTAATTGAAGACGAGTTCTTCAGACCTCATGATACTGCGGTTATTTCTGTGCCTCAAAAAGCTCCTGAAGGATCAATCCTAAGAACTGAATCTCCATTTGATACACTTGAGAGGGTGAAGCGCGTTGCTACCGAATGGGTGAAGTCAGGTCATAGGGTTGGTTCTAACTCACACAACGTGTCAGCTACTATTTCTTTGAAAGAAGATGAATGGGATAAAGCTGGTGATTGGATGTGGGACAACAGAGATCATTACAATGGTCTATCAGTATTACCGTACAACGGTGGTACTTACACTCAAGCTCCGTTTGAAGACATTGACGAAGCTAAGTTTATTGAAATGTCTAAAGTGTTATCTAACGTAGACTTAACCAAAGTGGTTGAGCTAGATGACAACACAGATCTATCAGGCGAGCTTGCTTGCGCTGGTGGTAACTGTGAAGTAATTTAATCTTAAATTTAATATTATGAACAAAATTGAAAATTATTACGAGGAAATGTTAACTATGCTAAGAGATAGTATTGACGATGTAGAAAAGTTTACAGAAGGCAATAAGTCTGCTGGAACTAGAGTTCGCAAGACCATGCAAGAAGTCAAGAACTTAGCTCAAACAATTAGAGTTGAAGTTCAAGAGCAGAAGAATGCTGTTACAGCTTAAATAGCCAACGTGTAAACGATAATCATTATCGCTACATAAACAGCTTTGCTGATGTCAATTTTACGGTCCATAGGGTTATAATTACCTTGTGGGCCGTTTTTTATATTAAGTAATTGTTAAGTTTATGCTACGTTACTGCTAGATGATCTACGTCTACCCATACCAACTATATTTTTGGCACGAACAACTTTAGACTTTTCAGCTTTTGTCATCTCATTCCAAGGTTTTGGCGAACTACTATTAATACGTTTAGATGGCCTGCAAACCTTAGTGTTTTTATTTTTACTAGATCCGCAAACATTACCTTTTTCGTCTTTCCACTCTTCCTTAAACCAGCGTCTAAGACTAGCGCCTTTAGCAGTCTTTCTGACTTTAAATGGATTTCCTTTTTGCGTATACCCCATTATTTACCTTTGTTTTTTCTACACTTAGCAATCATACCGCTAGCGTAAGCTGAAGGAAACACTTTGTGTGCTCTTTTAGCTTTGTAATAACAAGCGTCTTTTAATTTCATCGGTGATGCTTTCTTGCTTGCAATAGAGCATCCTTTCATTTTATATCCCATATCTATTTATTTTTTAACAAACACTTCTTTTACCTCTGCATTTCCACTTTTTCCTAGACAGATCGTTTGGACAAGGAGGATTTTTACACTTTTTTATACCAGAAGATCTAGCGCAGTAACTGTGTGCTTTTGGAGTTCCACACTTACCTATAGTGTAACCTTTCTCACCGTAACTAATAGTTCTGTTCCCTACTTTCTTAGAGAACTTCTTACCCTTAGCCGTCTTTTTAAACGGATTATTTGCTTGACTATATCCCATCGTAATCTATATATTTTATTGTTACTTCTTCTCCTTTTTCTATCGCTTTTGCAATACGCGGATAAATTCTTTTATAGGCGTTACCACTCTTTCCAACAAAACCGTCTTTAATAATACCATTGTTTTCTTGGGAATCCCCAACGAGAAGACAGCCAGCAGTGTGCTCATCAGTATTTCCAGTATGTATAAGGATATACTCAAACCCAGGCACATCAATGATATGTAACATACCAACATGAAAACCACCATATCTCTTAGTATACTTCTCATGAAATCCTCCTTCTTTTCTAAGCTTTATGCTATACACACCTGACGGCACTCTAGTTTCGCCTTTGACCTTTAAAACTCTAGCCTCGTCTTCTAGCGTGTAACATAAAAAATGTTTACCTAACTCGTTTACCTCAAACAACAAGCCAGACGTTGAGTCTTGCTTACTGCTAAATCTTAATACTTCTAGTTCCATTATGACGCTGTATATATTACTCCTAAGCCATCATCGACGTTTGTTCTAACTCGCATTCTAGCATTAGCTATTTTAAATTCGGTATCTTCAAACACTACTTGAGTTGTACCCGGATATATTTTTAAATTATGAACTAAATAAACATCCGCTCCAGTTGTAAGCTCTAACTGCAAGTCGACTTCTATTGTGGTTCCGTCGTCCATTACGTTCGCTAGAAATATATTAGATATACTACTATTTATAACAAACGGCTGAAATTGATTAGCATTAAAATTACCTAATGTTCTAGTTACACCTACCGCCATAATTAATTATCTATTAATATTCCTTGAAACGATCCAGCTATCTCGTTGTTTGTGTTATCTGTAACAGCTTTTAAACATATATCTGACTTTTCTAAAACTTTAAATGGATATTCAAACTTAGATATAAGCTGAGAGCTTTGCAGCACGTTTATATACCTTGTTCTTTCAGCACCTCCAAAGTCGCTTATTACAACTCTTACTTGAGCTCTTTTATTAGCTTGGCTTATAGCCGCTGTGAAATTTATATCATCTATATATAAAGTTTTACCATTAGGAACCGTATATATAGCTTGTTGAGTCTGAGACATTGTTTGAGCTATAGTTGCTACGGTATATGTTCCAGTTCCTTGGTGAACGACACTAATTACACCTCTATTGTAGTTTAACACTCCAGCAGTCTTAACAAACGCTCTGTTGACTCTAGTAAACGTTTGCGTTGTGTTTACAGCATTAGTGCCGTCCATAGTTACATCAACTGAAACCTCGTTGTAGTTAGCGTCTAAGCCTTCTATTGTAACAACTCTAGCGCCATCATTACCATCGTCATCTTGAGTTGCGTCGCTAAATACTCTTAGTACAGCAGCGTCTGAGGGAAAATTATAAACACCGCCAGCCATCCAAATAGCTTCTTCAGTGCCGTCCACGTCGTCATTAAAGCCAAACTTATACAGTGTTTTTTGACCAGCGACATTACCGCGAGACACCTCTGCGCGATACTCGTACATTGGTAAACCTATTATCCTGCTGTTATTTACACCCATCTAACTTAGCTAATTGTATTTCTAACTTATTAATCTTCTCATCAAGCTGGTTGATGATTTTTATTTTCTTTTCTAATCTCTGCTCTAATACTACGATGTCTTCATCTAGTTGACCTATCTGACTATAAGCTATACCCATAGTAAATATAATACCGATAATCCATATAATATTACCGATTGATATAGTAAAGTCTTTCTGCATCATGAACCAAAGAAAATCTTAGCTAAAGCAGCGGCTACAATACCGTAAAGTACCCATATAGCTTTAACAAGAACCTTTCTAGCCGCCGTATTCTTATTAACCCTTGCCGTGACGCCGTTATCCGGGTCTAGTAGTTGCTTAACAAGACTGTCTAATTTCTCGTCCATCTTGTCGAGTTTCTTATCCATCTGATCCATTCTCTGCTGCATTAACGCTATTTCTTGTGCTGTTGACATTTCCTTATTAATATTACATGTTAATCGTGAAAGTGACAGCGCGTCTTCGGCTTGTTCACCATGTTTTTACACCTTCCGCCTCCAGATTTTATAGCAGTACATCTCTGCTGTTTAGCTCTTTTTTCTTTTTTCTTAGTTTCTTTCAACTCTTCTTCAGCTTTTTCTTGAGCTTGACGCTTTGTGTCTAGGTACTTTACGTATTCATTTTTCTTACCTTTGTTGACAACTACACGCTCACCAACTTGCAGGTCCCAACTACTCCACCCTAACATTAAAAACGCTCTTTGCATAGCAGAGTTTTCTTGGTTAAAAGCCTCTTTAATATTGTCTGTTTTTCTAAACAGTCTGTCAAGCGGAACGTTAGTTGTAGCTGTAGTAACTTTAGCTGCTGCATCCCAAATAGGATTGTTATAGTCAAACGTGTCCATGCTACCCATTATCTCTCTATTAAACTTATAAGCGTTTAGTGCGCTGTAAAGCTTTCTCATTTTTGATCCCATAGGTGGAGACACTTGAGTAACTTCAACAGCAACTTGCCCATAATCTGCTCTTGATCCTCTTTCAGACTCCTCCATAAATCTCATTATAGTATTTTTGATAGTTGCAACTGCCGCGCCTGTTACGCCAGAACCTCTAAGTATAGTGTCCATCATACCGTTAGCTATCCTCATAGTTCTTTTATCTAACTCATCGTCTTCTTCGTCGTCAAAGCTTAAAGCAAATATAGCTGATTGCATTGCAGAGAATATAACGTTTTGTATAGCTCCATAGTATAGTATTCTTGATATGTTGCTTCTCCAGTCGCCACGATTATTTATTAAATCTCTAGCAGCTTTCTTGATTAAACGATTATATTGCATCGGAGTGTTAGCGAAAGCTAATATAAGACGTCCTAATGGGCTCGCTTGTTGCTGTGATATACGATCAGGTCTACTAGACTGCTGAGTTTCTTGAGCTATTTCTTGAAAATCTAAAAACGCTTTTTCTTCTGCGGCTTTTTGATCCATGCCTTGTTTTACGTAAGTTTTGATTCTATTTCTATAGAACGTAGAACCGCCTGAAGCAATAGCAAAACTATCCGCTATTTGTGTAGGTAAAAAACCTTTTTTAAGTAAATATGCTAGCGCTGCTTTAGCTTTGTTCTGAGCACCAGCCACGGCGTTAGCAAGTTCAGCTTCATTTACATTTATTTGCAAACCAGCTCTTCTAGCTTTCAAGAAGTCAGAGTTAAACAGTGTTGTAAAATCTGACCAATATTGTTTTTGATTAGCAAGAGCTTTACCAGCTTTGAATATATTGTTATCTTGAAAGTTTATAAAGTTTACTGTAGATAAAGTCTGCAATACAGCTGATCTACCATTAAAGAACATTATAGCGCCCACAGAGCCATTTACCCAGTTAGTCCAACTTTGCCCGTAATTTCTATCTTTAGATCTATTAGTACCGTTTTCCATACGATACAAAGAGTCTTCTAAAGCGTTTCTAAATCTAGAGCCATACACAGCCTCTATTTTATTCATGTTTTCCGGTGAGAATATAATATTCTTGTTCTCAATAAACTCTGCTAAATATTGCTTTCTACCAATTTTATTTACAATGTTTTCTAAGTCAGACGCTATTGTTTCAACACTCCAGTTTTCGCCTGGCTCTATATAACCTTCTTCTCTTTTAGAAATAATACTTAACGTGTCAGCAAAAGTTTTTAAATCTTGATCTGTTCTTACGACGTTTCTTAAATATTCAAGATCTCGTTTTGATATACCAGGAACTTCAAATCCAGCTTTGTCAAACAAATAAACTCTCACTGCGTTATCAAAAGTAAAGCCTGTATTTTCGTCTATTATTTTACCTAATTTTTTCTTTACGTTAGGCAATTCTTTTCTGAGCATTTTATAATCGTCTAGTATACTCATACGAGCCATACTCATTTCTCGATCAGCTCTACCAAATGGATCTAGCAGAGCTTTTTTCATAAACTCCATGTCAGCATCACCTTGCTTGCCTTTACCGTAAAAGTCGTATAATAAACCTGCAAAGTCTTCGGCTGAAGGCGGGACAAAAAATCTATATCTACCTATGTTTTTACCACGCTTTTGACCAACAACTCTTGAAAACTTTTTTTCAGCCGCAACACCTTTAGTTCGCTCTAACATTTTATTAAACTCAAGGTTTATGTCTTTGCTAAATTGTAATCTTGCTTGAACAGACTTACCTTTTACGTCTAGTTGGTCAAACACGTGTTTAACAGCTTCTACATTTGGCAAAGCGTCGTCAACAAAGTACATATCATTATAGCCTTCAGCATACTTATCTATAAACCATTGAGCTTTAGCATCACCTTCGCTTTTACCAAGTCCAGTTATGTTTTCTAAAGGTATATTAATACCTTGACTTTTTAACCACTTATGTATTGGCTCAGCGGCTTCTTGCATACGAGCAGTAAGAACGAATACATTTTTAGGTCCATATTTTTTTATTTGATTCTTCATTTTTTGAAGCAATGGACCTTCTTTGCCACCACGAACATTTACAAAATCAGAAAAATCAAAATCATATCCTTCTTCAGCGTATCTAGGACCATCAATAGGCCATTTGTCAGATGGTATTTTAACAACTTCGCCATCTTTAGTTGCTGTAACAAAGTTTTCACCGTCTATAATTAATGTTTCATCAAAGTCAAAAGTGGACATACCTCTTGACTCTTCGCTGTATTGTAAAACCGGTCTAACGTTAGATATATTGTCGCTAATCGCTTGTTTAGATTCTCTATCAAACGCAGCTTCTTTAGTGATTTCAATGCCTTTCATTCTAGCGTCTAGCTCAGCTTTAGCCTCTGCTTTGGTTATATTGTTCACAAACACTTTGAAAAGAAGATCTTGTTGAATAGATATAACGTCTTGATTCATTTCAAATTTAGAGTCAACGCCTAAACCAAACTCTTGCGCTAAGTTATTTCCATTAGCTAGTGTCAAGACGTTAGGGTTCATTCCTTTATACTTTACACCATCTATGTAGTGCACCTGTGAATTAACATCAGGATTTATGTATCTTACCCAAGAAGGCATTATACCAGATAGTATTTCAAATTTATATTCTAACGGTAAATTTTTAGTGTAATCAAAACCTTCTCCTTTTAACAATTTATCATATACCTCTGGTAAAGATATTTGAGTAAAAGATTTCATAGCCTTTTTAAGAACTGAAGGTGTTAATTTGTTTATCTTAGCCATCTCCCAAAGATACTGAGCAAAATCAGTGGCTGGAGACATATGCTCTTCTACATTTGTTAAACCTAAAGTATTACCACCTATAAGTCTAGAGGCCACTCTCATCCAGTTGGCTTGAGTTGTAGATGTAACTTCTAGTAAGGCGGCCCAATGCTTTCTGTTATTAGGATTATCTTGAATGTCTTTCTGTATAGCCATCCAAATATCAATAAAGCCTTGATCAGAATTATTAAACAGCTCTTTGTTTTTATTTGCTTGATCTAAAACCTGCTTGTTTGTCTTTTTACCGTACGCAGTCGTCCTTGTTATAGCAGCATTTACATTGTTATTCTCTGGCGCAAACTTACCGCCGTTTTTTTCGTATTCTTTAATAAAATCTTTTAACTGATCTACGTTGGCAAACAGCATTTTACGAGCGGCTATTCTTTCACCGTCTTTCAACTCGTATTCTTTTGTTTTCTCGCCGTCTACTATTATATTTTTATATCTTGCTCCAGATCCTACTAACTGCCCGTTGTTAAGCCAAAACGACTTGGGTAGAATAGCAAATCCGCCTTTCATCAACCAGTCCTTTTGTTTTTCTTTGCCTTCTATTTTGTTTAGATCAACATCTCCAGACTCTTTTGATTTCTTACCTTCTTTAGAAAACATGATAGTAGACATACCATCACGTATTTTTAATATCTCTGGATTTTGCTTTCTTATTTCTTGGTTAGTGATCGTTTTACCAAACAAGTCTGCTAAAGCTATAATTCTAGCCGATGTATTTCTATCGCGAGTTGGCTTACCATCTATAATATCTACAAGCTCTAGTAACTCTGACTCTTTTATATTTGGCTTCTTTACCTGCGTACGTAATCCAGCTTTTGTTTTAGCCCTAGCCTCACGTTTAGTGTATAAGGCCTCTAATACAGTTTTAGGTACGCCTGTAGCTTTACCCTCAGCATCAAAACCCTGAGGCAGAGCATCGATAACAAGTCTAGCGTTTTTATTAAACCAACGCTGAGCGCTAGCAACTTCGCCTGCCGTTAAGTTGGCTTTAAACTTTTTATTTTTTATTTTTTCACCTGTTTCCTCGTCAATAACAGTTCTTTGGAGTTTCATTGGGTTTATGCCTAATAACTCTCCTACGGTTCTTGGGGTAGCGCTAGGTACACTATTAAAGTTGGTTAGCGCATCAATATCTATATTAGCTTCCGCTACCTCAGATTTAACCTTATCAGCTACATTTAGTTGATCTGCTAATACTTTTAACTTTGTTTTTCTATCAGCTTTAGAAACATCAGTATCTTCTTCCTCTATAGCTGTCTCTCTTTCAACCTTCGTAGCTATAGCTTCATCAGTCGTGGTTTGAAATATTTGACCGAACCTAGGATCGTCTTTATAAAACTCTTGAAGTCTAGCATCTAATAGTTTACCTCCAGGTGTAGAAGAGTTTAAGTAGCCCATTATGCTATCGTTTCTGTCTGGATTATAGTTGTTTAACAAACCTACTAAACCTCTATTATCATCTAGCACAAAGTTTCTAACTATATCAGCTCTTTCTTCGGCTGTTATACCTTCTATTCTAGGTAAACGTCTATCTACTTCGTTGGATAATGTGTCTGCAATAATAAACGCTGTTCCTTGCTTAGTATCTGGATTTACTAAATCAGCTTTCATTGTTTCAACCTCTTGGTAAACTTTTGAAAACTGAGTTTGACCAGTTTTTTCGACTTTGCCTTTTCTAATCTCTTGTATTATCTTATTCTTTTTTATATCGCTAAGATCAGCAAGTGTAAGTTGATCGTTTTTAACTTTGTTAGCTATACCAACTAAAAACTTAATAGCATCTGTCTCGCCTGCTAAGTTAATGTCAACATCAGAAGATTCTTCAACGCCTTTGCCAACGAGATAACCTAACATACCGCTAAAAGTAGAGTTCTTTTTAGCGTTTAGGTTTATATTGCCAGCTGCAACTTCTTCAAAAAATACAGCTACAACCTCTTGCTCTAGTAATGATCCATCACTTCGTCTTTCTGCAAAAGCATTAATTCTTTTATAAACATCTTGATTATTTGCTTTTGTCCATTCTAGTATAGCGTCAGACAAAGGCGTAAAAGATTTAGGATTAAATCCTATAGCATCAGAAAACAGAACATGCTGAAGCTCATGAGTTTTAGTTTCAAGCCTGTCGGCTTTTGCCATATTCTCTATGTTTACTACAGAAACAAAGTTACCGTCAGCATCCATCTGCATAAAACCATGCGCGCCATTATCAACCTCTGACTTGTTAGTCTCGGCTTCAGCTTTTACACTTTCTATAGCATTGTTTTTTTGAGCGTCTGTTAAATCGCTGTTTTGAATAACTTTTATCTTATCTTCTGCAATTTTATCTAAATACTCTTTTGTTTGCTCTGTAGTTTCGTGAGACACTAAAGTATTTCTTAAAGCTGTAGTTTTTCTTTTAGTTTTTTTAGCAATATCTTTTTTGATTTGCTCTGTGTTGTACACTATCCTAGCTTTTTCTTCAATTTGCTCGCTGCTAGGATCAGTAATGCCGTCTTGTTCAAGTAAAGCTAGCTCAGCTTCTTCTCTAATTTTTTCAACTTCAGCTTTGTTTTCTTTTCTACCTTTAAATATGCTAAAATTGTTATTCCAAGTTTTACTTTTCTTAAACTCTGTTACACCGTCTTGAATAGCATCAAACTCTTGTTTTAATTCTAAAAGCTTTTTGTCTTTGTCTTTATCAGATAATAAATCATTGTCTAAAACTTCTTGCGCGTCTAATCTTATATCTTCTTGTCTAGTTATAGCGCTAACAAACTCTCTAGCAGCGGCTGGAGATAAAGTTTTAGCTTTAGCGTCGATGGCTGAAACCTCTAAATCTATAAGCGATTGAAGCTCTTCTATTCTACCGTTATTGTCTTCAATTAACTTTTGTTTTTGAAACTGCACGTTTTGCGATATAGATTTTCCTCTTGACAAAAGATCGTTTTTTCTTTGTAAATCTCTTTGTTCTAATCTAAGTGTTCTTATTTGTTCTTTTTGCTTAGCGTCAGAAAACTGTGAAAGATACATACCTTTAAAAACAGGTACAGATCCTAAAGCGGTACCAAACATTAAGCCTGAAAACATAGCGTGATCAACATCTGCTAGTGGGTCTCTACCGCTTAATATATTTTGAGTAAACTGAGTTAAACCCTCACCGACAGGTTCACCAACAACACCAACAAGATTATTCTGTGTGACCAAGTTTTTCTTTACATACTCTTTCACACCGTTACCAAACAAACTGTTTTTACTAGCATTAGTTAGCAATGCGCTCTTAGCATTTTTTATTAGCATATAAGTTGGAGCGGCACCAAATATTGTTTCAGCTCCCGCGTAACCTAACGATGTCCACCACTTTTTAGCCTTAGAAGTTGGAACAGCGCCTGGCTCTTGATCTTCACGGATCATGTCGCTATACTGGCTACCAAAAGAAGAAGTACCTATTAATCCCCAGCCAGCAGGCGTTGCTAGCGCGGCAAATATAGATAGTTGATTAGCTAGCTCTTGAGTAGCAAAAGAACCAAAATTTTCTAAAGAATTAAAAGCATCATCAAACTCCACGTCTCTTTTGTATGATTCTCTTATGTTTCTTACTTTATCTTTAAACTTTAACTGAGCTTCATCATCTACGCTAGAGTCTCCAAAAAACTTAGCTGTACCATAACCTGCGTCTACAGCTAATTCTAAAAAACCTAAGCTAGCGTCAACAAAAAACTCTTCTACACCATTGTAGTTTCTTTTTAACAAGTCTAACTGATCAGGCGTTCTGTCTACAAAACCTTTTTCAACGTCAGCAACTAGTTCATTACTTAAGTCTACATAATTTTTATAAAGATCGTTATACTCTTTATAGTCTTTTTGATATTTAGCGAAAACAGTTTCTGGTATTTGCTTGCCACTCTCTAAAGTTATTAATCCTTCACCTGGCCGCATCGTTGTTTTAGAGTAATCGTAATCTTCGTCTTCAAATCGCTCTATTGTAGTGGATAGCCTATTAGCAAGCTTTCCATTATCAAGCTGTTCTTTCAAAAGCTCTCTATATGTTAGTTTTGATGCGTATTGTTTTTTGTATTGTTCCGCACCCACTTCAAGACTTTTTTTAACCATCTTTTTAGCCTCTGGACTAATATAATCAAGATCGTCTAACTCTTCGAGTACTTTTTCTTGGTTTAAATTCCAAGCCTTTTTATTTGCGTTTGTAACAAGTATTTCTTTAGCCTTGTTTTTTACGTCATCTTCAGTTATAGCAGAGGGATTTTCGCTAGTCTGTTGTAGTATTTTTCGAGCTTCAGCCAACTCTTTTTCGTAAGGCTGTGTTTTTTTAACATAGCTTCTTGGAGCAGCTCCAAACTTAAGGTCTAATCCACCTCCTTGAAATACTTTAACCTCTTCTTCTTTAACATCAAACAAATCTTCTTTATCAAAGGTTTCGTTAATTTGATTTAGCTGATCTTCTGTGGGGGCGGTTGTCTCAAGGTGCTTTTTGTAACTTTTGACATTTTTAGTTTCTTGCTGTAGTTCTAGTTTATCTGTTTCTGAAGTAGAGTTTTCATCTAAAAAAGTAGTTAAGTCTTTGTAAGCTTTTTCGTAAGCTTTGTTTTTATTTTGATAGGAAATTAACAAACCTTTCTCAGCCGTGTTTAAAGCATCGACGCCTTGTTCTTTATATTTTGTTACAGCTCCTAAAGTTCTAGGATCATCTGTTGGGGCAGTTTCAAAAATTCCTCCGCCGATGTTGAATTCTATTTTAATAGACTTGTCTCCTTTACTGACTTTTATAGCGTTAAAAGATTTACGGTCACCAAAAATGTTTGTTTCTTCAAACTTAAAGCCAGGATACCTTGCCTTTAAATCTCCAATAGCGTCTTCTTCAGTTCTATCAAAAAAACTATAGTCTAACTTAGTCTCTTCGCCAAAAAAGTCAGTAGGTACTTCTGGGCGCATCCAATCATATTTATTTTGTTTTGGTGACTCCGAAAAAGTATCCTCCGATTTGGATGCCATATCTACTGGCTCCGCAGTTGCATCCTCTGTCTGAGAGCCGTTTGTCTTTTCCACGTTTCTCGTGTACTCTTCAATAACTAATTTTATTTTATCTTCGCTTTCGCCAGCTTGTATCATTCGCTGAACAATTAACTCTAGTTCTTGCATTAGTTTTATTTATATAAGTTTATTAAATTTTTTGCTTGCTCTTCTACGCTCATACCTTTACTTTCTGGGTCAAGAAAAGTAGGTACGGTGACTTCTTCTTCATTGGGCGTCAATCCAACAAATGCTCGCAGCTGGCTCATTGTCAGAGGCGGAAATCCAGTTTCTTTAGCCTCACCGCCTTTTCTTATTTCGTACTTACCTATTTTTTCATTGTAAACAACGTAGTTGTATTTATCTTCATCTTTACCGGTTAGTGAAGAAAGTTTTACTTGACCTGCAGCTTCTAAAGAATTAAAGCCTGGCGCCGCGTCAAACGAAGGATCTTGGTCATCACTAATAAGTGGTACATAGCTATCATTCATTACCATATCAACAAAAAACTCAAACATATTATCTTTAGTAGCTCCAGGTATGTTCTTGTAAACAGTTTTTCCTCTTACATCTCCATAAAAACCCATGTTGTATATTTCATCAACAAAGTTTGAATCTTGAAAAAGAAATCCAAGCTCAGTCTCTACCACATCTCTTACAGTTTTTTTGTCTCTACCTGCGGCGCTTAGCTTTCCAACATCACTCTTTAAATCTGCGAAAGCTTTAGCTGCTTCAACGTTTCTTACTGGTGTTTTATCATACTTATTCCACGCTATTTTTTCACCAAAACCATCGTTTATAAATGCTCCGTCATCAGTAAATTCTATGTTGTTGAAAGTGCTACCGTCTATTATAGCAGTTCTTCTTGAATCAGCGTTTTCATCGCCAACAAAACCAACTGTTCCTAGCGTTTCATTATTAACCTCGTACTGTCTTATTTGCTTAGCTAAAACTAGATCTTCGTAGTTTTTATTCATCGCAGCTTTTACATTTTCCATACCCTCTACAGCATCGATGTATTCTTGGCTGCTTGTGTTGCCAGAGTATCTACTAGCTTGGTCTGCAAAGTCTATGTACTCTTGTTTTTTATCTTTTAAAAAAGTAGTTAATTTGGCTTTAGCTTCCGCTGGTATTAAATCAAACTCGTAGTTATCAGGGATGTTACTTACAAAGTTTTTGCGAGCCTCTTTATTTCTTTCAGTTATCTCACCAACTTGTTTTTGTATAGGATCAGTAAAGCCTGATATATCGCTTTTAGCCATTCTAGCTCCAGCTTTTGCTCTTTCTAATCCTAATGCTGCTTGTACTATATCTGCCATTGCTACTATTTTTTAAATAAACCAGCGTCAGTCGCTGAGATTCCAGCCGAAGCTATTTGACCTAATCCACCAATCATTTGTTGACGAGCGCTAGCTGCTTCTCCAAAAGCAACGCCTGCTTTACCAGCTTCGATAGCGTATAAGTCTGTTAATCTTTGTCTTTCTTGTTGACGAACCATTTCTTCACCTTGCATTTCAAGGCCTTGTATTCTAGACTGCTCTTCTAATTGCTGTCGCTGTATATCTTGCTCTTGCCTAGAAATATCAGCTGAAGTTCTTTGAGCTTGAATAGCACCTTGTCTAGCCATTGATTGAGCTAGAGCAGCCACACCAGCGCCACCTGCCGCACCTCTTAAACCTTGAAGTATATCAGCTTGCTGTTGTGCTAGCTGTTGCTTTTCAAACTCTGCAGCTTGAGTATCAACACGCATGTCTTCGTAAACGTTTTCCATACCAGCGTAAGGATTGACATACTCTTCTGCTTTATAAGCCTCTAAGTAAGGAGCTGCTGCTTTCTCAGCCTCTAAAGCTCTACGTCTAGCTCGCTTTTCTTGCTTACGTCCACTTATAGCGCCAAGTAGCCCTACGCCAGCAGATATTGCGGCTGGAGCCCACACAGGAAGCTTCATCGGAGATGAACCTACATATTTTTTTGGAGTCTTCTTCATATTGTATTGTTATTTTATAATTACACTCTAAGGTGCTTATTTACTGCTTTCGATTGCGTCAACGCCTATGCTAAATAATTCAGCAGCATCAGTAGAGTTGTTTGTGAATTTTACTTCAGCGTAATACCCAATCAAAGAACTTAAGTTAGCTATATTGTCTTTGCTAAAGAATATAAAATCACTTGTCGTAGGTACAGTCACGTCGCTTGGCGTGTCTACAATAACAGTAGTGCTTGTGCTTGATGATACAGACCCAAGCTTAACTACATCTCCAGACGATACGTTAAAACCTCCTGAAGACGCTAAACTAACATAGTACACTGAGTCGCCAACAGACAGCGATGAATTTATATTTTGACCGAACGTTAAAGTAATATCTGCCATTAGCTTGAAACTTGATTAATTATTATTGTATCGTTTGGAGTAGAGCTAGAGTTGTTCGAGTGGAATACACCTAAATTTATGCTTCTAGAACTACCAGTTGTATTGGCACTTACGTTAAACTTAAGTATACCGTTACCATCAACATTGTTAGCTGAGTTAGTCCAGTTAACATTTGCGAAAGGAATCCAAGATATACCTGGAGAAGTTGTAATATCTACATCATACGTACCGTTGTTATTGTCGTCTACTAAGAATCTGGTGTTAGGGAAGCTCGGTGAACCAGGCGTGTAATCATTGTGATTAACATTTAGCTCATAGTTTGTCTCGCCAGCACTACTTAACTCTATTTGACTTTGCACACCTTGAGCTGGCTCAAAGTTAGCGTACGGTAAGGCGTTTTGACTAATAGTGAGTGTATCGTTAGCCGTTGCGCCCGGCGTTCTGTTTGAAGGGTGATACATTTTCAATGTAAATACTTTGCTAGTTGTCTCTTCGTTTGGTATAACAGAATAGTAAATGCTGTAGTCGTTAGTACCTATTTTAGTGACATCACCTAGCGTAATATAGTTAGATAAATCACCGTTTGGATCAAAAAGCTCAACGTAAGGATCGTAAGCACCTACATTAGCGGTGGTAATATCTATAGTTCCAGAACCGCCAGCTTGATCTACGTTTATAAAATTATCAGCATCGTCAAACAAAGCTGTTTCTGTAGCAGCGTCATAAGCTTCTTGGGTTATAACAAGGGTATCTGTAGTCGATGTATCAGAGTGTATTAGAGTTATCGTAGCTGTTCTGCTCGATCCAGTTGTGTTTATGTCTAAAGCAACTCTACCAATATAAACTGTAGGGTCATCAGTTTCATACACAATAAATGTGTTAGCCCAAGATTGATTGCTGTTAAAAGAAGTGTCTGCAACAGGCGCTGATCCGTTAGTGTATAGATATAAGCTTTTTTTAATTAAGAAAGTACTACCAACCAAGGACAATGGGTCAAGGTCAACGTTAGCCGTCACGGTAAGTGCGTCTGCGTCGTCTAGGGTTTTTATGTCTACGTAGTTTTGAGAAGACTCTGTTTGTATTATGGTTATAGTATCATTTGGTGTGGCTGTGTTATTAAACGAATTGAACAAGCCTATCGTAAATGTTCTTGGACTACCAGTAGATCCAGAGTTGGTTGTAAGCGCGACCTCAACAGTTGAACTTGTCACAGCGCTTATAGCCGCGTTAGTGTTATCCGTAGATGTTGCTGAAAAACTTAAGTACCCAACATTAGTTGTAAACGGTAGAATAACACTATTAGTATCATGAGCGACAACTATTTGATTACTATTGAAAACGGCGTAACTTGAAATTGGAATACCTCCACCAAAGCCAATGTTTATTTCATCTGTAAATAATATATCTTCAGTAGGAGTATATTGTATTATTACTGTTTTACTTACAATTAGGTCGTTTAAGTTTCTTTCAACAGTTTCACTTATTACCTCAAAGCAGTTAGCTTCTTCAGCATTGCTAGAGAATTGAACGCCAGGACCATTATTAAAGTAATGCAAACCAGGTTTAGCGGTTAGTGTAACTTTGTATAAGTTTAACGGCGCTAACTTAGTAGCAGCGCCAGTTATTTTGTAGCTTTCTACTCCATCTGAATTTGCGTTAAATAAAACTATTGAAGCCCCGCTATTAACCTCTGTAGAAGCAGAATCATCTATAGATGGAACGACTGAGCTTATAGTAACGTCTTCTTTCGCAATGTCTCTATATACAGACAACTTAGTTTCGTAAGCAAAAGTATTTTCAATATAAGTACCACTATCCGAAATGTTAATGTTTAAGTCTGAAGACAGTGTTATAGTTTTCCAGTCTATAGTAACAGTTATAGTGTTGCTAGGTGTGTTAGCTACTCCAGCATCGCTATAAGTGATAGAATTTACGTTAGAGTCGGCTCCTATTGCCGTAAAGTTGCTAGCAGCTATTGAATATCCTGGTAAGGGTGTTATTGTAAAAGTGCTAGTGTCACCGTTAGCTTTTCCCGCTATGTTATACTCAGTATAACCATCAGACTCCCAGCCAGTGCCTGAAGCGGTCATTGTTACAGAAATCTTGTGCCCAAATCCAGCAGTTGTTCCAGATACTGACGTAGGAACGCCTAGACCTTGAACAGAAAAGTCTTTGAAGTCTAAGTTGTTCGACGCTGTAGACCCTTCTTGAGAGTTCGTGTATTGAGTTTGCTTTCCTAGTATATTGTTAAACCACTTCCCTTCTTTTTCTATAAACTCTGACACTGTACCTTCTTGCTGGTCCGTAACTATAGATTCAACATACCATCCGTTTTTAGCGGTCAAGTTATGGTAGCTACTGTCTTGAGTATTTTGATCTACCTTTGACTGCGTCCCCTCGTAGTTTATAGTGGAAAAGCTTTTCACTGAACTAGCAACATCGTTTATTATCGGTGTAACTGAAGAGTTGTACTGATTTCCATAAAAGTTATTTCTACTAACAGTATCGTCGTGATGTCTATATACTTTACCTTTGTTGATAGTGTAATAGTTGTTGTTCAAACTAAATCCTTGCTCTTGTATAAACGACTTAAAACTATCCCAGCCTTTTACATCTTCGCTAAACGTAACTGTATATACGTTCTTCTTGTAGTCTGGATTTGTAACCTGGTGCACGGTTAAGTTGTAATCACCTTTATCTTCGTCAAAACTACCAATAACAGCTTGAGCTTGTTTTAAATTATCGCCAAACCAGTCAGACATACCATACTCTGAGATTACGGTAAGACCGTCTATAGACAGTCTCAACACAGCTCTTTTTACTAAGTCTACAAAGTAAATTCTATACTGATCAAACGCTAACGATTCAGGATTATTGCTAATACCGTAGTCTCCAGCGAAAGGTATAGCTTGACCTAAGACTTTGTCTGTTGACAATGTTTGAAGATTTCCATCAGCATTAAACAAGGCGTCTTTATCCGCTAATACTTTTAATACTTTCTTTTCACAAAACGCTAGTAGGTCTGTGTCTCTTGTAAATAATCTCTGAATACTACCGTTTTCATCGGGTAATGTTTTGACTATATTCTCACCTATCAAAAACTCATTAAATCTATTAACTCCAGATTTTTCATTATATATCTGAGAGAATATAATATCGCTTTGCTTTGTTTCTTCTTTATAGCTGTCGAATACGACGTTTACATTAAATCCGCTTTGCTTACCGTTGGCTGTGTACGGAAATATTGGATTAGCGTTAAAGTCGTCATTTATTACATCTGACTCTACACCATTACCAAAAGAAATACAGTTAAACCAAGGTAAAGTTATAGGTAAATCAGCTTCGATATTGCCGTAGCTATGTGTTAAAGGCCTGCAGTAAACCTGATTGTTAGAAACGCTTTTAGCTAAGCTTAAAGAAACTACACTTCCATCTTTATTTTCAAAGCCAATTAATATGCTTCCTCCAGGCGGAAGGTTTAAGTTAATATCTTTATCTAGCGATATAACAGCTGAGCTAAAATAGCTGCCGCTATTAACGCCGTAATAGCTAAAAGATCTAGCTCCAATTAGGCCAGTTACCCTTATGTCTTGATCGTCTATAGTAGACTTAAGCGTATCTATGCTGTCTTGCCTATACGTTTGAGCACCATCTCCTATACTCCACCCTGGATCAAAAACATTCAACAGTTTTACTTTAGCATCTATATCTACAAATTCTGATAGATTATTTTTATCTAGCTTAATAGGGTAAGCATTGCCAACCTCGTAGTATATATCTAAATCTATAGTTTTTTGAGGTTGAACTTCAAACACAGCGCCATAAGGGCTAGGGTCCAATGGAAATGATGTCCCTAAAAAAGCATCGCTATAAATGTCTTTTGCTATTTTGACAAAAAACTTACCAGCGACGGCTGAAGCATCCGCAATTAAAGGCGTCTCTCCGTCTGCTGTAATAGGGTTTGTTCTACTAATATCTAGTACTTTCCACTTTTGACTTGGGGTGTTAGAAGTTGCGTTTGATCCATGAGCTTTTTTAGCTGCAATAAAATCTCCCTCTTGAACTTTGTTAATATCGTCTGAATTAAAAGATAACCACAAGTGTGAAGCTAAAGCGCTAGCGTCGTTGTTCTCGTAGGCAGCAGACATTACTAGATTGTAAAAAGGATTAGCATTTTCTTTAATGAAAAACTTGTAGTAGTCAGCCCAATAAGGCGCTTTGTTTAGTATTTTAGCCTTTATTGCGTTGGCATTTTCAGAATAAGACTTTTTAATATCTAAAGCAGCGTTATCGCTTATCAACACCGTCGATTGTCTATTGTAAGAGTCTCTATAGACAACACCTAGTTGATATTTTCTTTCTGTTTTTATTGATTCAACCCCAGACGTAACATTAAAAGTACCGTTGCTTTCAGGTGAAGCCGTACATTTGAATACACCGTTTGTTATCTCAGAAGTATGGGTTGTGTTAATCCAAGAGAAAGTATCTAACGGTAAAGTTCCACTGTTGTACTGGTAAATAAACTCTACTGTTCCGTCAGGTATTGTTCCCTGCGGCAAATTAGTATTGTCTGTAGGGTCTTGAGCTACAACTCTTATGTATACCTTCTTGCCGGCGGTTAAGTTTACTGTAGAGTCTAGTGTTAGTGTTGGCCTGTAATTGCTAGTAATCCAACCCGGTTGGTTAGAAGTAAAAGTGTTACCCCACCAGGTGCTACCGTTGAAAGCTGCTCTTGGATTCGTAGATCCACTAATGGTTTGATTTGTAAACTGCAAAAAACTAGCGTGCGCTCCAGGGTCTCCATTGTTATACTGAGCTCCTGTGGCTAAAACCTCCTGTGTGTCGTAGTCTCTCAACTCTAAATAAGCCCAAGGAAAAAGCCACATGTAATTGTTGTTATTAAGAGCATCTAGAGCTAAAATTCCATTTTGAGCTTTCCATTTACAGCTAGCTTCGAATGTATAATCTCCAGCTGTCGGCGCTTCAAAATAATAGTTTGTAGGGTTGTAATTATCTCCGGTATCTCCATCGATAGCTTCTTCATCGCACGGTAACGCTACATTATAACTGTTGGTGAGTGTAGTTAGCTGAGACGCTTCAAAGTTGTTTGTAGAGTTTATGTTTAACTCAGAGTTAATATTCTTAGAGCTTAACTGCATCAATAGTCTAGCTTTGACAGGAAGACCAGCATCGTCAACTAGGTTATAGTTCTCCGTGTAATTACCAAACATAAGTCTTGACGCTGTAATTTCTTGAGCAGCAGCTTTTGTTGGAACATTGTCTTGCAGCCTGTCAACCTGATTTGTTGGTATTGTGCTACCGAATAGCTGCGAGTTGATCACGGTTTTACCTTTGTGTTTGCTTTTAGTAATTCTCGAATTCCACTCCTCGTCGGATATACTAATTTTTTTAATAAGGTATACGTTAGGTGATTGAGTTTCTCTATACAGTAGCTCAACTTCAACTACGTCTTTTGGAATACTGTATGGAATGTAATCGTATACTTCTACTCTTTTTAAGTTGTTAGACATACCCGTATTAAAGCCGGATATTGGATCGTAGTCATATTTGCCAGGGATAAACAAAGGCTTAGAGTATGGCGATATTACAGAGTATTCGTTGTCGTTGTATTTGTATCTATATGCAAACGATATAAATTTATCTTCGTATATATTTTCTTTTTCAAAAAGCTTACCAATCCATATTTCAGGCGCGGTGCTCGCTGTGTATGAGCTAGGTATATTTCTTATTTCAAAAACAAAAGTGTAGTCGTTAATTTTTTTGTCTAAAACTAAATCAACTTCTATAGATGAAGTCGCGCCCTTCATACGTATAATATCTCCAACAAACCAATCGGGGTTAGAGTTGCCTGTTGTTAATTGAATAGTGTCAGGACTTACATCTGAAGC
>Ga0208792_1000247_pt1 | contig 22515 bp, 19 predicted proteins | sample 14_taG_FD_184087 | JGI IMG/M metagenome (GOLD analysis project Ga0208792, IMG submission 184087) | Marine viral communities from the Subarctic Pacific Ocean - 14_ETSP_OMZ_AT15311 metaG (SPAdes) (version 2) | ecosystem: Environmental > Aquatic > Marine > Oceanic | place: Pacific Ocean | collected...
CCCGCCAAGCCTCAAGCAAGCTACGCATCTCAACAATATCTTTCTGTGCGGAGTCATCGAGCAAGCCAATAGAAGCTAATGCCTGCTGCGCACCCTTACGTGCAGCACGATCAAGCATAGCTTCAAGTTCATCATTTGTGATAGTAGTTTGACCCATGCTCTTTAGCACCTATTGTTATTGAGTAAAGGATGATTAAGTTATAGCAGTTTTTGACCTACTTGTCAATACTTACCACTTACCCTGTTGCACACCTAAGAAGAATAATAGTAGTATCAAAGTACCTGCACCTGCTAGTAATACCGCAATACCTACAGCCCAGTTAATACAGTTGTCTATAAACTCTTGTTTCTTGTATACTAGCTCACGTTGTTCTTTACGTTGCTGTGCTTCTATACGTACTATCTCGTCCCATGCACTAGGGCCATACGTCCAAGAGATATGAGATTTAAGCTCTTCACGCATCTCCTTAAGCTTTTGCTTTTGCGCCCATATGTCTAGTGCAGTAGTTTGGTTGTCACTAAACATCTTGTACATGGGAGGGTTCTTGGCTTTATCCTCCAAGAAGTCTAGGTCACTTACTGCCTTAGACCATTGAGAGACTGCACCAGTCATAGCACTTATCTCACGCCCTACGGCTACAGCTTTCTTAATGCCGTTGTACGCTGTAGTAGCTGCAGCCATAGCTGTAAAAGGATCAACCACTTTACTTTACCATATCTCTATGGTCACGGTTGATGTATCGTAGCTCACTCTCCATAACAGCCATGCGTTGTTTAAGCTTATTGATCTCATTGATAGCTAAGGTCATAGAGGCAAGCTCATCCCATAACTCTTCTATGTCACTCCATACGTACTGTATCTCTACGCCATTACCTTCAACATCACGCTTGAGGTTAATGTTGTCCTCAATAGCCATACGTGAGCCAAGCTGGCTGACAGTCTCTTCTAGGTTAGAGATAGTAGATGCCTGTTGCGACACCCACCATACTCCACCTGCAAGCTGGACAGCCATAGCTGCAACAAGAGCAATAGGAAGTTTAATGTTTTCCATATCTTTACTAGCCTCTACTTATACTTCAATCATCTTAAACGGTGTACACTGTGTGGGTTGGCGTGGTAGTAGACGTAATGCCTGCATCGCTTCCTGTAAGATTAGTAAACTCTGAGGATATGTCTGTCTTAGTTAGTTCTGTAGGTGTGGTGATGGTGACGTTTGTTAAGAAAGAATCTAGGTTATGATCCGTTAAGTCTGAGATAGTAAAAGACCCATACGTACCATTAAAGCTACCATCATCAGGTAATTTTGCAACATGAAAGCCATCCGCACCTGTTACATAAATAAAGCCATCTCTTTTATCTATACTTGATAGGTAGAAAAATGAAGGTGAGGAGTGCTCAATCAACTTTTTATATTGAACTACTCCAGAACTATTAAGTTTCATTAAGAAAGCTCTATTTGAACTGTTAAGGTCGTCCTTTCCACATACGTATACGTCTCCAGTAGAGTTGTCTACATAAGAACCATAGGGTTGTGTTACTCCACTAGGGACAGAAGAAGTGTAACCTAAATGTTTAGCCCAAGTAATACCTGTTGTTAAGTTTGAAACACTGCTCTTTACTATGGACATGGTGCCATCATTGTGTGAGTTAAAAATATAAATATTGTCACTAGAGTCTATTTTTAAATCTTGTATATTTGATTTAGTGGTAGTACTAATATCGTAATCGAACTCAACTCTTTCTGTATTTGCGCCTGTACTATTACTAAATTGGTAAAGACCTATTCCGTACATCATGTATATGTTATCGCTTGAGTCTAACTCTACATTAGTAGGTGAGTCGGCGACAGATAAGTTATAACGGTAGTCAAAGGACCCATGCTTCACTAGTCTTATAAAGGAAGTTCCGTTAAGGGTTGTTTCGTAACTACCTGTTTGAATAATATTATTAGAACTGTCTATAGCCAAATCAGAACAAGGGCTATTTCTTTGTATGTCTCTGAGTAAAATAATTTCAGATAAGTCTACATCATCTACACCTGTTATAGATTCATACTTGTGATAACCCCCATGATAATAACCAAGAAAAACATTTGCTGTTTGATAAACATTACCACTAGAATCTAGTTTTAAATCCCCCTTTAAATCATAGTCAAAAGGGTAGTTAGCATTATTATCTTTACCTATTGTTCTAATTGTTTTTACTACTTGCCCTGTTATAGAATTGAATTGTTGCATGTAGGATGCGCTGTAGTTATTAGAACTTGTATCAGTATCAGTAGCCACACCACCTACTAAAATGGTATTTGCATTATACGAAAGAACGGTTGAGTTTCTAAGATAGGCACCTACCTCGTCTGTTGTAGTATCCCCTTCGACTACCCAACCGCTTTCTTTACCTGATATAGATACTAATTGCCAAATTTGCATTACAGTTTAACCTTATGAGAAATTTTTACCTGCCAAGAAACCGTACCAAGTAGTTCCACCGTCATGAGAGAAGAACGCCACAATATCAACTTGGTTTGCTCCAGTTGAAATAGCGGGGGTAAGACCATTTGCCCACTTAACAGAAGCAGGAAATGATACACCAAATTCTGAAGCACTGGCATCCTGAATGATCTTAAGAGTAAAACCATACGCCGTACCTGTAGAGGGAGGATTAGTGAATAAGAACGTGGTAGCTTCACTTAAGGTTATAGAGAAGACGTTAGCTGTCTCACAGTCTATAGTTGCTGTACCTGTAGAGGATGTAATAGAACTAAACTCTTCGTTAAGCGAAGTAGCCTTGAGCTCACCTGATATAGTTACATCGCCAGTAATAGCAACGTCACCCGTGTGGAGTTCATCTACTTTAGTGTCTAGAGAATTCTGTAACCCGTCTACATTGGAGATAATGTGAGCGTGGCTATCATCCGCTATACTTGCAGTTATGGTGATGTTAGTGCTGCCATCAAATGAAGCAGAGCCTGTTACGTCACCATCTAGTATAATATCACGTGGATTAGACAAAGCAGTAGCAGACAGAGCTGTATCGGCGCTAGTTGCTGTGGTGGCAGACGTAGCGGTAGTGGCACTTGTTGCTGTGGTAGCGTTACCTAATAGGTCACCAGAAAACGCTGTAGTAGCTGTAATAGTTGAACCGGAAATTAACCCAGGGGTAGTACCTCCGATAGTAACATTATCAATAGTACCTCCACTAATAGCTACAGTAGCTAGGTTAGCCGTACCGCCAATGTAAAGATCATTCCACTCTTTAGTAGTGCTGCCTAAGTCATAGATACCTGTTGTAGCTGGAATAACGTTTGTGTTTACTCCAGCATTCACACTTACCGTATCGGCGTTGTCACTACCTATTACAGTATTACCGTTGGCTGTAAGGGTGCTTGTAATATCAACAGTACCTCCTACCTCTAAGGTGCCGTCGATAGCAGCATTACCTGTGGCGTCCACTGCAGTAAAGTTACCTACATCACGGGTAGTAACACCAATAGCAACTCCGTCAATAGTACCTCCACTAATAGTAGCTGAATCTGCTGATAATGAATCTACATTAGCTACACCAGTTACGTATAGATTATTCCACTCTGAGCCTGTAGCACCTAAGTCGTAGACACCATCGTTTGAAGGAACTAAGCTAGAAGCTAAATCAGCGTTTACAGTTACTGTGTCTGCTGACGTATCACCTAAAGTAGTACTGCCGTTTACTGTAAGGTCACCTGTGAGCGTAGTGTTTGTAGTCACAGATAGAGTGCCTGTGATAGATGTATTACCAGCAGACAAAGCACCTGTAGCTGTAACAGCCGAAACAGTAAGATCTCCTGCTAGATAAGCATCTTTGTATTTCAGACTAGATGTACCAAGATCTACAGTGCTTGTTAGTTTAGGACGTAGTACACTAGATGTAGCTACAATATCCTGCGCTGGTCCAAGTAATTCTATAGGCGCACCTTCAGCAGATGTACCATCATGGCTGTGTCCTGTAGAACTACTAAAGGCGCTTTCAACAGCGTTCAGTTCTGCGTCTATATCGTCAGCGTCAATAACATTACCATTAGCTATGTTATTAGCTGTATCTGTTCTTGTGTAACCAATACCCATCTTAAAGCCTATCGCCTTTCGTTAGTAGAAAATTCTAGTACGGCAGTATCCAACGTAAAAGAGGCGTTAGTACTGTTATCCTCTATTCGTAAAGCCACTGTAGTTCCAGAACCTATTATGTTGTTAAAAAAAGTTTGATCCCCAGGTGTACTGTACAGAGTTGTTCCAAAGACAGAACCTGAATCTCCATAGACAAAACCTCCTCCACTACCTGAGAGAGTTACGGGTTGAGGTTGAATAACATTAGGTTCGTTTCTATCTAACTTAAGGCTTACATCACAAGTAAAGGAACCTTCAGGTTTAATGTATGTGTCAAGCTTATAAAAAGTCTTACGTATTTGAGGGTCAACTATAGGCATAAATGCAGATTCATAAATAGCTTCTATACTACCGCTATCCCTCGTACTGCCTACTTCCTGTTTGTATACATAACCATCATCGTTAGCAAAGTATATAAGCTCTACGTCACCTACTAAGATTGAATCAGCTACGTGTACTTTAAAACCTTTTAGAGTAGCCCACTGAAAACCCTCACCACCCTGGTCAATAAACTTTGTTGCTATCAATCCCTTGGATACACTATCTCTTATATTATTAGAATAAACAAATAGTCTGTACTGTCCCTTCTTACGAATTACATAGCTATGTGCACTTACCGTACCCTTTAAAAGCTCGTCAAGTGTATTCTTGATTGGTTTAGAGGCTACGTCAAGGCCGAAGTCACCTATACGTTCAGTAGAGCTCAGAGTTCGTAACCCGTCAGGAGCTAAGAACATAACATCGCCGCCAACTTCCCTGATGCTATCTGTCTCTAAGCAACCTAAAGCACTTGTTAGAGAACTTAAAGAGAAGTCTGCACTACTTGAGCCTACTAACTTTAGTATTCTATCCGCACAGAAGATGATTAAGTTGTCACGGTATACAGCCAATCCTGTAATAGTAGACGCTACATTTATAACACCTGCACCGTCAGCAGGATTAAAGTTAGTATCGTCGTAAGGTGCAGTGAATACAAGCTCTGTACCTACAGCAAAAAATAGAGTGCTTTTATACAGTAAGGCTACTGATGCACCCGCTACGTTAGACTCTCCGATACCTGAACCTGTTAAGAAAGTTAGAGAGCCTGACTCGTAGTAAGCTGGGTAGTTAAGTCCATCCGTAAATACAATCTTTTCTGTACCAGTAAAATTATAAACTTCTTTTCGTGTCTTAGTGAAAGTCGTATTAGAAGCTGTGGCTAGAGATGTCCATACAGGAGTACCTGAGGACGAGTCTGCTTCATAGTACGTACCGTCTCTAACGGCTATAACTTTAGAAGAGTCTACTGCAGCGATACCCTGTACTGTTCCGTTACCTGTTACTTCAGAATTAATAAGTTTTTCGTACCCCAGTACTTTCTTATACCCGCCTGATAAAGAAGGTTCAAAGTTCTGTAGGATAGCACCTGATCCAATAGAAGTCATACCGTGTTGTAGAGGACTGAGATTGGATATTAAACCACCCTTGAATTGAATGGGAAATGTCTGCCACATTGTTGCCATACTTAAAAGCCCCCCGGCCCTCCTAAAAGAGGACTCCTTTGGATACCTGTAGAGTATATATAATCGTAAGAGTTAATAAACAAAGTGCGCATATGCTTAATACCTTCTTTGAACTTAGCCTCGGTAAGAGATGCAGCCTGATTGTCACCTCTGAATTGGTAGCAGTAGTACATAGCACCATCTACAATAACATGTCTAAATTCTGAAGGACTAGCAGGCACATCGTCATGTAAAGAAAGGTCTAATGTGTTTCGGTAGTACTCGTATACTAATTCGTATTCTTTATCGGGGCTTGGAACTACAAGATATTCTTGGCTAGGTGCTTTGACTATGTAGCGAGGTATACCCCGAATACTAGTGTCTGTGTTGTACTCATGGTCTACCCAATTCTTTAAGTAATCGCTGTAGTTTAAGTTTGTAAGCTTAGTGGTGCTAACATTTAAATTTATATCTTTCTTAATTCTAAAGCTATTAACATCAATAGTTTTGGCTTCCGTAGGGTAGCCATACCGTACAGTACCTGCAGTCAGTAAATCCTCTTCTTCTACATGATTCCAAGGCCAACCAAACTCTTCATGATTAATATGCCTGATAGAAGCGTTGACTGCATCTTTAATAGAACTATAAAAACCTGTAGCGGTAGAAAAGTTAGAACTTGTAAGTTCTACTTCGTTCAACCTACGGTTAACTTCATTAACTAAACCTAAATAATTATAAGACATTATTTTTCCCTTATACGTAAGCGAACAGTTCTTTCTACCACTAACCCACCACTCGTGGTGACATTACACGTAAAAGTATACAGTTTGTTATTAGTTCCCGCAGCTATAAAAGCAGTGGTAACAGTGTCTGTGTTTGTATTAGATACTAATTGAATACCATTAACAAGAGGGCCAGAAGGTACTAATTCTGTCTTTACGCCGTCAGCGTCATTAACAAACCAAGTAACACTACTAAGCGTTTCCCCACTAAGAAAGCGGGACCAGTCAATGCTGTAATCTAAAGTTTCGTCAGCATCTTTGTTGGGCCATTTTAACGACATTATAGTATCCTTTAAGCAGCTTGTGCGTATACAACTCTATTAGACGGGCTATCTTGTATGAATACAGTCCTAGACTTATCTGCTTCTACATACGCTATTCTGTTTGATGGGTAGTCTATTAGGTACACTGTTCTATCCCTCGTGTAAGATTCCGCTAAAGCAGCATAGTTAAACTGTACTGCATCTATAAGTAAAGATCCTAACGGTATGCTGAGAGAATCAATACTTACATCTAGTATATTATTGCATTTAATATCTACAGCAGCAAGAGAAGATATAGCAAAAACATTTAAGTCTTCTATAGAAGCATCAGCAAAAACATTTAAGTCTTCTAGTGATGTTGTTACTTCTAGTGTCTGGACTACTACAGTGGCCTGTGCATCAATAACTACATCATCGTCAGTAGTTGTAGGATCATCCGTGATACATTCAGCAGAAACACTATCTAAAACAACAGTAGCCTGTGCATCTACTTCTACATTAGAAAGAGTAGAAACAGAAGAGATACTGCTTATAGATAAGTTTGCTTCTGATATAACAACTACATCATCTATAGTATTTGTTAGTTCTATAGAGGCAGGCACAACATTAGCAGTTGCACTTATCGTAACGGTATCTAGTGTTGTAGCACTTTCAGTAGACGTTAGTGTGAGATTAGAATTCGCATTTACTTCTACACTAGGTGTAGGGATAGAAGAGGTAAGGCTTGATAATTCTAAGTTAGCTAGTCCTACTACTACAGGTACTTCAACAGAACTTGTGATAACTAAAGACGGTACAGCTACCGAAACAGAGCTAGCTCCTTGGTCAGAAAAAGCTGCACCTGAAAAGGGTGAAACACTAAACATTAGATCAATCGTCCTCCCTTATACTGCTATGGGGTTATTATGACACATTTATAACACAACTCATCATTATGTTGTAGCTGCCATAATCTCCTCCAGCAGCAACTGTCCTGTTAGTATTGGCATCGTTTTGAATTTCGTAGTACATTCTAATTTTGTTAGCGTTTTCACCAGCATCAGCTTCACTGCCATCCCAAAAAGTCCCGCTTATTACCGGAAATGCAGAACTATATGAGGAGTATAAGGCAAGCAATAGATTTGGCGCATCATAAGATGAAGTGGTTAATGTTTGTTGACCTGGTGTGCCGGAGGTCTGATTGCTATTGTTTACTGAAGAAACATGTACATTTGTAACTGGTATACCTGATCTAAAGACCAACATAATCGCAGCGTCATAGTTATCTGCGGTTCTAGTAAAGGTCGTTGTTAAGTCTGAAGACGTTAATACCTTATACTGAAACATCTCCTCAAATGTACTATTAACACTGGCTATTTGAGTAAATCCAGAATATACAGTTGGTGATGGGCCCGTAGCAGTTGATGAGTGTGCTATGGCAAGATCTCCAGCCTGCGCCCCAGATGGAACTTGTATGTTCATGTTTACCGTAGCGGTACTTGCGCCAACATATGTAAATCCCGGCGTAGCCGGTGGAGCGGGTCTGTTTAAATCGTTACTACCCAAGCCCATCGTCATTGCTATATTACTCATGATAATAATTCACCTGCAAGCTTGGCGTAATACGTTGTGCCGCTATCCGTTGTTAAGAACACATACAAATTAGTTGTGCCACTTGCGGGTACATCTGGGGCTGAACCTCCGTGCCATTTTACCGATGAAGGCCATGTTATAGTGTACGTAGACGCTCCAGTGACCTCCAATACAAAGCTAGCCGCAAAACCTGACGGAGGTGGGTTGCTAAATGTAAAAGTAGTGTTAGCTGATAAAGTCTTAGTGAAGTAGCTACCGGAAGATATATCTATATTTGTAGCTGCCAAGGCACCACCTGATTGCAGATACCTCTTGGCGATCAATCCATTCTTTATTTTAAAGGGTTTATTGTTAGCCATGTTTCACTTTCTACTCAGCTAAGGCCCTGTATTTACAGTAACAAAGTAGTTCGTACCGCCAAAATCATTTGCAACAATTGTGTAGGTGTATTTCTCACTGGGGCTGGGGCTTGGAAGTGATAGACCGTTACTAAATCTTACTGATGAGGGCCAGTAAACTTTATACTCGGAGGAAGACGAATTAGTAACCTCTACTTGAAATGTTTGCACATCGCTTAGGTTACTAAATAAAAAGGCTACGTCTGATGATAACGTTTGAGTAAAGTAATTACCTGTGGATGTATCAAGGTTTATGCCTGCTCCAGTCGATGCTGTGGAGTATTGAAATGCAGAATAGACGCTGTTGACGGAATTACTACCAATAGCAACCAGTTTAGTGCCATCGTTGTTGAAGTCAAACCCTGATAATAGCACGTTATGAGTATGCTCAGCGCCTAGATTAAAACTTATGCTATCATAACTAGCTGTGCTAATATCATAAGCTGTAGAAAGAGAGTATTGGTAGATTGTTTCGCTGGAACCACCCACAAACATCTTAGTACCATCGGCATTAAAGACCATCTCTTTGGCGCCGCTTTCCTCATTAACAACACTAAAGCTGACATTATCGTAACTACCTGTGCCAACATCATAAGCTGTAGAAAGAGAGTATTGGTATATGGTGTTGTTATAATCGCCAACAGCATAAATTTTAGTGCCATCATTGTTAAATGCTATTCCAGTTGGAAAACTGTCTTGTCCACCAATGTACAGGGAGGAGTTGTTAATATAACTTGCCGTGCTTACATTCCAAGCCGTAGAAAGAGAGTACTGACGTACCTCATCTCCGCCAGTATCAACTACATACATCTTAGTGCCATTGGGGTTAAAAAGGACACCGTTTGGCGAAGCAGCCATGAAGTTTGAGGTGGAACCAAAGCTAAGATTACTGTAGGAAGCAGTGCTAAGATCATAAGCTGTAGAAAGAGAGTATTGATATACACGATCTTGCCCGTTCATTAGTACGTACATCTTAGTGCCGCTATCACCAAACTGGATACTAAGCGGAACTGTACCCTGCACTGCAAAACTAACAGTATCGTAAGAACCGTTTTCTATTGAATACCCACCCGTAACTACGGTGCCTGCAGAAGAAGAATTACCAATAGTAGCCTTCATGCTACCACCTACTTCAACAAGGTTATTGACTATAAAGTCCTTGTCGTTAGCCACTAAGCCGCTCCATCTATTATGTGAGAAGCTTGATACGATGTGCCGCCGTCACGGGTACTGAATGTTAGTACATCTGCTTCGTTAGTTGCAGGGGTATCAGGAGCGGAGCCGCCCATAAATTCAATAGAAGAGTCATAGCTGACGGAATAATTCCCAGATGACTTCAACAGCACCGTAGCCTGACTAACGGTCCCACTATCAGCAGGGTTAGTAAAAAATAATTCAGAGTCAGCTGTTAAAGTAACATCAAATACTGCACCTGTAGAGAGGTCTAGAGTCACATTCTTTGTATTTGGGACTGTGCTGTATTGATATAGTCTATCATTGCTATTATTCAATACGTACACCTTACTCAAGTTATTATTGAAGGCTATGCTGAAGGGTAAAGAAGCCTGGCTATTTACAGAAAAATTCAGGTTGTCATAACTAGCTGTGCTAATATCATAAGCTGTTGAAAGAGAGTACTGATATAAGCTGTTGGAGCCATCATCAGCAGTATACATTTTAGTACCATCGTTATTAAAGGCAAAACTGTAAAGTCTACTATTCTGAGAAGAAAAAAGCACACTAACGTTGTCATAACTAGCTGTGCTAATATCATAAGCTGTTGAAAGAGAATACTGATGTATAGTATCTTGCGTAGTACAAACAATATACATCTTAGTGCCATCCGGCTTGAAAAGCAAGTCCGTTGGTCTGCGCACGTCTGCAATAGTTGTAGTGTCAAAGCTGACATTATCATAAGAAGCTGTGTTTACAGTCCAAGCTGTTGAAAGAGAGTATTGAAATACAGACTTGGTATTAAGGTCGCCAATAATATACATCTTAGTGCCGTTGTTGTTGAAACGTACAGCAAAAGGGTTCGTCTCCTGACTACTTACACTAAAAAAATCAGAGGAATTATAAGAAACTGCGCTAATATCATAAGCTGTTGAAAGAGTATGTTCATATACTCTGTCGTTGTTCGACCCAATTATATACAGCTTAGTGCCATCATCATTGAATTCAAAGCCTGTACAAAAACCATCTCTAGCTCCAGCGAAAAACTGCACGTTATCATAGGACCATGTAGAAATACTTTGAGGTGCGGTTGGATCAGCAATCGTAACTGTACCTAATTTCTCTTGATAAACAGTAGGCTTGATAGCATTCTTTATTTTAAAGTCTTTATTATTTGACATGGTTCACCTTTCCCCTTGTCAAGTATTTTAGGCTAAGATGACAGCTTTCGCCGTATAGTTAGTCGAGTTAGATGATGCAGCTGTAGCTAACAACCTTACGTTACCACCACTAATATCCACATCAAATGTAGCAATAGTGGTATCGGTGTTAACTGTGCCATATTCTGTAGCTACTGCTGTAGTGTTATCATGTGTTACAAGTAGCTTGGATATAGTACGTTCTGTTGTAACTGTATTTGTTGCAATAACAGTGATCTCCAAACCTAACGAAGAAGAAGCAGTGTATGTAGCAATGGCTGTCTGTGAAGTACTTGTAGTTGTAGCAGTTTGCTCGTCGCCTCCCGCACTAGCTACTGCTGTATCGACATAGTTTTTGTTTGCTGCGTCCGTTCCAGAAGAAACTGTATCAACGCCTTGGATGCGACCTGTGCCACTTAGAGTGATGTCGCCGTCAGATACTGTCAGGCCATTTTTGATGGTAACCTGACTATTGTTCACCACAAGACGCTCACTGTTACCTGTAACAACACGCCAACTGTTTGCTCCGTTGAACTGCATGTATGTGTCGGTATCGCCATCGTGGATGATCTTGTCGCCTACATAAGCAGAATTAGACAGGTAGAGGTCTTTCCAACGAGTTCCACTTGCACCTAAATTTATTTCAGCATCTTGTAATCCATCTTCATCACAGGGGAGAACACCACTGTTAGCACCGCCAATACCCGCACCTTGTCCAGTTGCAGTTCTAAGAATAAGATTTGTTGCAACCCCGCCACGAGAAGAAATACTCCCCACAGTGGCACCGTCTTTGCGGAACTGCACAATATCACCATCTGATGTGCTACGATTAAAAGTAGCTGACCTACCCCCATCACGACTAACACTCAATAAACCGCCATAAGAACCTGCCGCAAGAGAAATACCTTCAACATTATTTTCTGCTGTAAGTATTGTAGTAGTCCCCACCAGCAAGTTACCGCTGCTATCAATGCGCATGGCTTCTGTGGGAGAACCAGAGCCAGTTTGAAACCGCATTGATCCATTCTCAGCCTCAAGGTTTAAATTTCCTGCACTTTCAATGGCATTGTTTACACGAATATCACCCTCAACATGCAACTTATCACTAGGCGAACTCGTGCCAATTCCAACATTACCGCTGCTGTCGATGCGCATGGCTTCTGAGTTGGCAGTGCCAAACAACATACGGCCAGTGGTTTCCTTGTTAAAGATATAGAAGTCATCATTGTAACGCTGAAGATAAGTTAGTTCGTTGCCAGAAGTGCCAAAGACAAGACTTGGATTAGTGCCGCCAAGATGAAGTTTAGCCGTAGGTGTTATCCCAATTCCAACATTACCGCTGCTGTCGATGCGCATACGTTCTGTGTTGTTGGTTAAAAAACGCAAAGGATAAGAGCCGTTTGTCCTTACAAACCCGCCAACACTATCTGCCCTTAAATCCATAACAGTACTGTCTAGGGTGTCTTCTATACGAAGTGTGTTTTCAGCATTGCGAACCATGTGCAATTTAGCACTAGGCGAACTCGTGCCAATCCCAACCCGATTATTTGCGCTGTCAACGTGCAGTGTGTTTGTATCCACAGTCAGCCCACCTGCAGTAATAGTACCTGCACTGAAGTCACCTGATGAATCACGAGCTACAACTTTAGATGCTGTGTTAAGAGATGTAGCATCTACGTCTAGTGTACGGTTAGCTGATAGATCTCCACCACCTGTTAAATAATTACCTGATGTAATAGTTGTAGTGTTGGCTACTTTAGCATCTAGTGCTGTCTGTAATCCATCTACGTTAGAGATAACATGTGAGTGTGAGTCATCTTGTATGGCAGCATTGATACTTACATCTGCAGAACCGTCAAAGGTCACACTTCCTACTACGTCACCTGTAAGCTGAATAGTACGTGAGGTTGCTAATGCTGTAGCTGTATCTGCATTACCTGTGGTATCTTGGTTACCTGTGGTATTAACACCAGGTAAATCTATATTAGCTGTGCCGTTAAAGGATACACCACCAATGTTACGTGCGGTAGCAAGTGCTGTAGCAGAAGTAGCTGTACCTGTTACATTGCCCGTAACATTACCCGTTACATTACCCTCAAAGGAATCTGCTTTTAGTATAGCATAGGAAACACTGGAATCTGCCAGATCAATAGCACCTGCTGGTGTAGGATCGTATTCGTCTAACAGAATCCACTTACCTTCAGAGGCATCGTAGTAAAAACCTGTGTGAGTGTAACCTACACCAGAAGTACCTGTATTGTAGTTAGTAAAAAAACCAGAATCTACGTTAATAGGGCTTGCTGTACCGTTCCACTGATCATTAAGTGTATGACCTGTAGTAGAGCTAAAGGTTACAGAGATGTTATCTGCGCTATGAATAAGCTGTTCATTACCTGTAATATCTACACCAGTAGCTACACTTGTAACAAAGTTATCCGTAGACCAAGCAAATGTATCAACACCGCCTGTGCCAGTACCCACACCATCAATCTTAACATAGTAAGTTGTAGAAGTGGTGCCTGTAAAGTGACCTGCAAAGAAGGCATCGTCAAGACCTGTTCCTGTAAAGGTAGTGCCGGACTCACCAATAGCATCACCTTCGTTAGCACGGTAGAAAGGCGCACCTGCTGTAACGTCAGAAGTAGACACAGAAGTAGTAGACCCAAGGACAGTTAGGTTACCATCAACTTGTAGGTCAGAACCAACGTGTGCAGATGTACGAACACGAAAACTATTTACTGAGTGGTTTTGTTGATTAACAAGAACTGTACCGTCTGTAGCGTCTGAGGTAACAACCCACCCAAGGCTCATAGGAAAGTTAGGATATAGAGGAGATGCGTTTTGTACAGCGCCAGGAGTAAGACCTACAAAGAAGTCTGTACCCTCACTAAGACCTGATGTATCGAAACCGTCAAGCTGACCTGCAATGATGCAGTAGCCATAGCTGTTGTTAGGAATGTCGGATGCAGCAAGACCCCGTGCGTTATATGCGTTAACGTCTGTAGCATCTGCTAATCCAACAGTAGGTACGTCAATACTACCTCCAGTATAGTTACCACTAAAGTAAAGAGGTTTTCCTTTTAGGATAGTAGCGCCTGTATCGTTATATACACGTTGATGCTCTTCAATACCTAATTCATGAATAACATTCTGGTCATCACTGTAAAAGTTAACTGTCTTATGAATAGAGTCATACCAGATTCTGCCCTCTTGGTAAGCTGCATGATCTGATAGAACTTCAAGATCAATGTACCCACCAATGTCAGCATTACTGGTAGTTTCTAGTGTGGTGAACTTACCTGTAGTAGCACTAGTAGCACCAACAGTAGTACCATCAATAGTACCACCATTAATGTCGATATCACCGTTACCGTCTAGGTAAACAGCCTTTGAAGCGGGATAAGACATAAACACAGACTTATCGCCTGTACCAAAGTTTACTGCAGATGTACCATTAGACCCTGCTAGGATAGTAGTACGAGATAGAGTGTTACCTGTGTTCCAAGTACCTATCCCTACTTCCCATTCATCGACTCCTGATTCTTGTGTTGCGACAGCATAATAAGTTGTGTCACCGTTAGCCATATAAGAGCTGAACGCTTCGAAGGTACTATCTGCACCCCCTAAAGAAAAATCACCCGTACCTGTGGTGGTAGTGGTTTCTTTTACACGATCTTTAAGAATAAGAGCCATTTATTTACCTACTAGCTGATACGAATGATTGAAGAGCTCACGCCTGAAGTAGGAAAATCAATTGTAAAGTTACCGTTAGTAGAGGTTTTAGTACCACCAAAATCAATAACTGCAATAGCACGGTTAGCTTTAGATGCGTTATAGATAATACAACCATCTGCAGAAATAGTAGCTGTTGCTATTACTTCATCGTCAATGTCCACTAAGGCTGTCTCAGAGGAAGACGTAATAGTAACGTTGTCTAGTATAACACCACCTGCAGTATAACCAGTACCTGTAGCTTCGTCGGTATTCCCTGTCACATCAGAGTAGTTAGTAGTAGAAGCGTCATAAGTACCTGAAGGAGTATCTTTAATGAGAGCAAGTTTTATAGTATCTGTATCTAGATCATGAGTAGCACCTAGAATCTCTGTTTTAAAACTTGTACACATCTTAGTTGTGATAGCCATGTTTAAATCCTTTACAATGACACTGAAGGGCCAGCCTCATGAGAGACCAGCCCGACAGACTAAGTGATTTAGGCCAAGTTGTACTTAGCTGTTACAAGAGCTTCTGGGCGAAGGATCTTGCGACCGTACAGATGCATACCACGGACGATGTCAGCAAAGCTGTCTGGGTCACGGTATGTTTCTGTTTTGTTGATCTGCTCTGCAGTTGCTACAGCAGAATCATGACCAGCTACGATAGCACCGAAGTTAGTGCTTTGGGCGGCTGTACCTGTTGTCGATGGACCAGTGCCGATAGTTGGCAGGTTGTTGGACACATAGACACGGAAGCCGTTCCAGTTGTTCAGTACGAGACCGTTACGAAGACCGTTAGAGTCACCGAAGTCTGCATTCAGAAGACGTGAATCTTCGTCCATCAGGATCTCCATCATGACCGGGTCAATACAAACCCAACGACCAGCCTTGTCAACACTCTTCTGATCAAGCAAACGACCCATGCGTGCAATCAACATAGTCGGGGAGACATATGCTGTTGGAAGGGCTGTTGCGCCTGGCAAACGAGCAGCGACTGGGATAGAGTCCCCAGCTGTACCAGCAGTTGTGATGTTACCGAAGTCAGGGCGGGACAGTTTGTTACCAGCCAAGAGTTCATCGGAACCTGCAGTTGTATCGGCTTTAGTACCGTTAACAACATCGTTTACTGTGTCTGCATTTGCATGAAGAGCAGACTGTTTAAAGCCAGCCAAGTAACCCAAGACTTCTTGGTCATGCTGATCAGCCAAGCGGAAAGCCGCACGGTTGGTTGCAAGATCCATGAAATTCACATGTGAATGGGCCTCCTCGATATCGTCCATCTTAAAAGCAAAATAGTTAGCTTTATCAACGACTAACGAGAAGTCAGCATCTGTAAGATCTTGTGCAGCAATGGTTGTACCACGTGCATAAGCAGATACACTCACCTCTGGCTCTTTGATGATCTTGACAGTGTCACCTTGGTTGGCAATCTCACCAAAATAATCAGAGTTAGTGATGTCGCCAACGACTGTTGACTTACGGAAGGCAAGTTGTACCTTCTTAGAGTAGATTACGGAACTGAAGTTTCCGTTGGGCAGGTTGGTATAACCTGACGCTGATGCGAATGCCATTTTAATTCTCCTAGAATGTTTGGCTTGATAAGTAAGAATCTATTAGCCCACACAAGGTGCTTAATGTATGTGTGTCGAGTTATGTGTGGAGATTCCAGTTAATAAAACCTAAGTCATCTATACTAAGAGGCTGTACATTTTCTAGGGTGCGCTAGGTAGACAGTTGGCCAACCATCAGTCTAACGGGCCTATACTTACACAGGTGTTCTTGGCGTTATGTTTAAGTTTAAGGTTTGGGAAGTTTTGTACAGGGTAAGAGGTAGTCTATAAAGAGGCTCTTAAACTATACGTACTTAGTTATACGTACTCGAAAGTGTTTGTCAACACCTAACGTGCACTACCAGTAAGATCATACACAAATTTCCCTGTTCGCATAGCCTTACTAATTTCTTCTTCACGGGCTTCAAACTCTACAGATGACATAGTATTAACGTCTGACTCTCTGATTACTGTACCACCTTCAGTAGGGTCTACTTGAGTTCTTGATCCCCTGCCGATAGGTTTGGCTGCAGCTTTAGTGTTAGCTTTCTTAGCCTGCGTGGTGTGTCCCTTATCAATCTTAAATAAATCAATAACTCGCACTACTGAGTCTGGGTCATCCATGTTCTCATACAAAGCATCACGTACCCACTTGGGTTGTTTCTCTGCCCACTGATGAAACTCATCTGAGTCTCTTAGCTTACTGAAGTCTGGGTGTGACTCTGCTATCTTAGCTTCAGCTGTCTTACGGTCTGCTTCGTACTGGATCTCATCTAGCTGTGACAACCTGTCTTCAGCCTTCTTGAACATCTCTTGTGCTTTCTTAGCGGCAATGGTCTCAACAATACCAGCTACGTCAGGGTACTCCTTTGACCACTTCTCTATATCTTCGTCTGACTTAGGTGGGACAATAGACTCTTTACGCATCCTAGTCTCGAAGGAGCTAAACTTATCTTCCCACTCTTTTTCTTTTTGTTGCATGTGGCGGCGGAGATCACCGTAGCGTTTCTTAAAAGACTTCTCCTCTGCACTTAGGTTGGAGTCATCTTCTTGTGCTTGAACTTCAGTGTCGGCTTCTTCTTGTTGGGTATTATCCTCGGCTTGTACTTCGGTTGTCTCAAGTCCCTCGCTATTGGGTTTCTCTTCGAAGGTTTCACCTTTAGCCTCCGCCTCTAGTCGAGCTATCTCTTGCTCTTCTTGTTCGATACGCTTGCGCTTACGGTCATAGTTAGAGCCTCTATCAACAAATCCTGCTGACTTGGGGGCTTGCATTGTAAGTAGTTCAGACATAGTTCTATCCTTATGTTGGGGCCAGCAGTATTGCTGGGTAGCCTTATTGTTGTTTTAAGTAACTAGTTGTTTTAACGTGCGCCTAGTCCTGAACGAATTGGTTGCCGTTCTTGAGTTGCAACTGCTTCTTGTCCCTTCTGTTGTAGGCTGCGAGAAATTTCGTTCACACCTTCTGCAAGTGCTTGAGAAACCTCTGGCCCTATAATCTTACCAATCATGATTAACTCAGGGGAGCCGTACATGTTTGCTAAAACCTTCACTTCCTCTGCGTCTAAATTATTGAGGCGGTTCGAAACTTCTACTTTGTACTGTTCTAGATTACTGATTGTATCTTGTGCTTGTTCTAGCATCTTAAGTCCTTTCAATGTCTACAAGGTTCCCTCTGAAGGCCTTCCAGATACCAATGGTGTAGGAGGGTACATAAAAGAACAACTTACCTAAGGTAGCTTGTATACTCTTCTTATTGAGAACGGTTGAGTCGTAGAAACCATTAGATAACCACTGAATTAAGTTACTATCAACTCTTGGTGCAATTACTCTTTTACCAAAGGTAACATAACCGTTTCTCCAAAGAAGGGTGTCTAGTTTACCTTCAGGTTTTGAGTTCATACACCACTTAATAAGTTTTAGTCTTTGTGTTTGGGACCAGTAACCTTTTTGCTGAAGTGCTGTAGCAACATAACAACCGTATCCACCAGTCGATGAGGTAGTATCAGTCGAAGTCTCGTTGCTTCCTGTAGCATTTTTATTAACGCCTGTATATGTACGAGTAAGTTGTTTGCCGCCATTTTCGTTAAGTGCCGGAGTTCCATCTGCGTTCTTTTTTGCCACCCACTCGAAACCGTCACCTGCGTACTGGCCACCTGATGATACAGCGCCTTCTGTTTTTGTATCGTTACCTTTACTGTCCTCAATAGTTGATGGGTTCGTATTAACAATGACAGCTTTACCCGTAGTGGTGGTAACCGTGTCCTTGACAGGTCTTGTCGGGGTAGTTTGAGCAGGCTCTGATGCAGTTTCCTGTGTTGAACTAAGCGGATCGGATACAGAAGCTGGTCTCATCTTGGGTCTTACCGTAGTCTCACCTGGGGTAAAGAAACCTTGGTTAAAGCCATCATCTGAACTAGGGGCAGTGTAAGAGGATGCAGTTGAACTCGGTTGATTTGGATCTGTAGCCACGGCTCCGCCGCTTGTAAGAGGTACCTCTACATAATCGTAACCTAAGTAGTCTTGTAGATTTTCCTTACCTACCTCATTTAAACCCTCAACGTTAAGAACATTTCCTTCTAAAGCGTACTGACTTACAGATGACTCAAGAGCGTTGTTGAACCGTTCTTCACCTTTAGCAAAAACACTATCAAGAGAAGAAACTACACCGGGGGCCTCCTTGAGGAAGTCATCAATTTCCTTTTGTATGGAAGTAGCATCTTCAGTCTTACCTAGAAACTCTGCCATCTTTAGGTTTGCGTTTGCTTTGGACAAAGCAGATAGTTGACTTACTAAGTTTACCCCAGCACCTGCTACACCAAGGACGGGGTTGATAGCGGAAAGAAGTGCGCCCGCCCCTTTTGAAACTTTAAAGGCATCGTTGAGGGCAGCCCTAGCTCCTGAGAGAGGATCATTAGCGTTTACCCCACTGTCCTCATACATCTTTCTAACACCATCAGGTGTGTCAGGGTCTACTGTTGTCTTGACATTTACGTTGTAGTTTTCGACAGTGTTGTCATCGTCTACGCCTACAGATGTACCTGTCGTCACGGTATCAGCGTCAGTATCAATGTCAGTATCAGTGTCAGTAGTGCCCGTGGTATCTCCTACACCGGAGATGCTACAACCAAATCGAGCACTATTCTCGGGGGTATCTTCTAAGTACTCGTTAAAGTTAGCAGGTACCGAACTAATAGGCTTACCGTTCAACATGAGTACTGAAATACGTGAGCAGTCTTTGTTGATATAAAACTTTGTTATCATACCCTCAGTACTTGTTGAGGTGTCCGTTGTTGTTGAAGTAGGGGTCGGTGTACCTGTAGTGGAAACTACAGCACGATTAGTGGCGGGTGTGGCTGCGGTATAGGGGGTTCCTGCCGCAGTGGTAACACCGTAGATACCTTGGGGGTTTGCTGGATTAGTCGGGAGGACGGAATAGGCTGGTTGGTTAGGAGACTGCTGCACTGGTTGAATGGGGTTGCCAAAGGGATCTTTAGCTACTATACCGCCTAAAGCCATATTGATAGGTTGATTGTAACCTGTTTGTTGGGAGGGGTCAACAGCTAACTGAGGATTTGTCATAGGTTGTTGAGGGGAAGGGTAAGGAACCTGTTGGTTGATGGCACCGCCTTGATGCATAGCGACAGGCTCACCTTGAGCCATTACCTCCTGCAGTAGAGCCATTTCGTCTTCTGTTAAGTCATCTTCATCCTCTGGAACTGGTTCGCCGCCGATACGTCCGTTGGTTTCCATGTCTGCCAGTTCTACCTTAGCGTTAGCTCTAAGATCCTCAAAGAACTTTACTCCGTAGAACCTAGTGACATCCGCTGGAACAACATACTCACCTTCAGACAGCATAGCAGGGATATCGTCTCTTACTTCCTCTGGGGTAGACCCTGGCGGTACTTCATTACCTGATACTGGATCAATCTCCTCGACAGACCCACCGAAAGACATTTCCATTTGTTGACCCATTACTGCTCCGCCCTTTTTGAATTTGAATCTTACATCGCTTGGAAGGTCTACTTCTGTTTGATCAACCATTAACTTTATCCCTTAAGAACTTAAACTTATTTAAACAAGCTGCCTGACCCTGAAGCCTGAAGAGATCCTCTACAGAACCTGCTTGCTCCATCTGTCTGTGGACTTCATTTAGCCTGCCTTGTATCTCGTCTAAGAAAGATTCCCACAAAGCTTTATCATTGACTAGAGGCTTAAGGTTGTGCATTAAGCAGCCCCTTGTTGACCAGTATTACCTGAGAAACCCTGTTCTCCCGGCTGAGGTGCGGTACCAGTCCCAATGTTACCTCCACCTGCTCCTGACGTATCCTGTACTCCAGGAGCCGATCCTTGGCCCTGTGGGCCTCCCTGTGGTGGTTGCACACCCTGTTGGGGTTCAGGCGGTGGGTTTTGGGCTTGGAAGTCCTTGAGAAGTTCTGCTTGAAGTTTAGCATCAGCCATAGAGTTGACTACCTTGTCTGGGTCAAGATCCATAGACTTAGCAATCTCTCTGATGATGTAGTCCATCTTAGAGAACGGAGCTAGAGCAGGGTTCTGAGCAATCTGCAAGAACTGCATCAGGCGCTGACTACGTACTTCGTTAGCCATGAGGCTCTCGGTACCTTGGGCTTTAACCTCTAGGTCACCCTTAATCTCGTCATCAAAGTCAAACTGCATATTAAAGTTAAAGAAAGCTTTACCCAAGGGTGACAGAAGGTAATCATCTACATTCTTAACCACATTACGAATAGAGCCGTTAGCAGCAGACATGAGCATACTAATGCCGCTTGCAGTCCTACCAACACCACTAACCCCTGTTTGACCATGAGCAAAAGACGGGAACCCTGTCGATTCATCTGCTAGTACCCTCGCTTTATCAAACAACTGCATATTCTCATTAGAAACGTTAGGGAACTTGGTGCCAAACAAGGCTTGACCAGGCGCACCCCCTTGTCTTCTAAAGACTTTTCCTGGGTATACTGACATATCTTGACCAGGGACTAGGTTGGTTTCGTCTACTTCAATGATCAAGTTACCTGATAGCGCAGCATTATCTACAGCCATACGCATGAAACCATTCATAAGTGTTTGGGTATCATCCATATTTTCTGCAATGCCTACACCGAAGAATGAGTAGGGGTTAACTTCATAAGGCACTGCATAGTAGGGAATATAGGATGGAGTAAATGGATTAAGAACTAGTCTAAGAACCTGACCGTTACATACCCAGATGTTGACCGATACTTGATCTACATCTTCCATGTCCTCTGGGATGTCTACATTCTGCTCTTTTAAAAGGTCTGTATCTACAAAGCCCCAGAACTCTAGGACCTCAAAACGCTCACTACGTGTCTCTTGCTCATCATCTTCCATTGCTTGTTCCCACCACTCTTTAGTGTAGGACTCACCCATAGAAACTGCTGTATCTATAGAATTAGAACGGAAGAAGGGTCTGTTCTTTAATGCTCTTATCTGAGTGCGAGACATCTTGTGACGTTCAATAATGTACTCTGCGTCATCCATGTTAGATGCATCTGGATCTGGGTAGAAGTTCCAAAGAGAAACAGAGGAACACCTAGGCATAGTCTTAATAAGAGGAGAGTACTCACCTTCTTCTGACCAGTTTGGGTACTCTTTGTCTACTGCAAAGGGACCTTTCATGATACCTGTTCCAAAGAGGGCACACTCAAAGGCTGCTGTACGTAGCTCTTTTCTAGCGTTAGACTCTTCTAGTTGGTCATGTATTTTCTTTTCCATCTTCTTCGCAGCAATCATAGCTGGGTGGAAAGTAATCTGTGTAGGTGATTCCGCTTCACCTTCCTTTAAGTCTTCCTGTACAGGAGCTAGCTTTGACTTAAGCCCAGCCAGTCTTTCCCTAAAGTCTACGAGTGTCTCACCAGGTTGTATCTCTGGGGTCTCGGTGAAACCTGCCTCAGGAATCTGTTGCTCGTTCATCTTCTTGAGAGTGTCTTCGGTCTCTAGGTGAACCGCTTCAGTTACACCTTCGGGAAGAACTGTGGGATCAATACTTATAGGAAACTTGTTAGCACCAAAGAGTACTTCTACGATCTGACCGTAAGCAGCGAGAACCTTAGTCTTAGTTACTTTAACAAAAACTCTAGACTTCTCAGCTGAAGTAAACTGTACGTCTGGTCCGTAAAGACCTCTATAGTTTCTGTAAGCTCTGATCCATCTTTGCTCTTCACCAGTTCTTGCTGTCTCAGCTTTAGCGAACCGCTGTTGCACA
>Ga0208792_1000249_pt1 | contig 22375 bp, 27 predicted proteins | sample 14_taG_FD_184087 | JGI IMG/M metagenome (GOLD analysis project Ga0208792, IMG submission 184087) | Marine viral communities from the Subarctic Pacific Ocean - 14_ETSP_OMZ_AT15311 metaG (SPAdes) (version 2) | ecosystem: Environmental > Aquatic > Marine > Oceanic | place: Pacific Ocean | collected...
ACCAAACTTTCTGTCCGTAAAGGACTTGGTAAAGGTTTCCGGCAATACCGGATGTTGCGGAGGTTTGAGTTGCGGCATCGTGCCCGCCGTGAATACCGCTAACGGTTCCGGCAGTCTTAAGAAGCATATTGTTTGCTCCATTAAAATTAAGTCCATAAGTTTGTGCTTCTAGGTCTGCAATTGTGTTAATATATCCTGTCATAATAATCACCTCAAAGGTTTCCTCCAAAAGCCATCTTATGAATTGTGTTCCAATCCATTTCGGCTAATTCATCCATTGATGGGAGTGTAATTGTGGCTTCTTCCTGAGCCTTGATGATTTCGGCCTTTTCGGAAGTCAAGGACTTGCGAAGCGCAGTAAATTCATCCTTAAGTGATGCAATCTCGGAAGCGGCATCATATTGAGACTTTGCGAGAATGTTTTCACGGGTTCCCTTTTCAGCCTCAAAGCGTTGTGCAAATTGCTTTTGGAGGTTATCGTAAGCCAACTTCTCCAATTGCTCTTGACGGAAAGCCTCGTAAGCCTTCTCAATATTTCCAACAGAAAGGTCAAGAGTTTCTAATTCGTTGTTGCCAAAGGCCTTAACAACGGGCATATCCGTTGCTCTTGGCTTTCCGTTGTCAATAACGATTCTATCAGCAGGTTCGCCAATTTCAACACCTGCGCCATCAAGAGTGGAAACATAAGCCTTCATTTCGGCTTCGGGGTCGGTGTCCATAGACTCCTTATCCTCTTCGTCTCCCATTCTTTCCATCATCTTTTCAGGCATCATCTTCTCTTCTTCAGAGAGTTTGCCCATATCATCATCTTCTTCTTCCTTTCGGAGAGTATTCACTTCATTCATTAGTGCATCCAACTCTTCCAGTGCTTTTTCCAGTTTGCTCATGTTTTTCACCTGTTTTTTGTCTTGTTTCAAAATATCAAATTTTGCTTCGGGGTTAATTCCTTTTTCGCAGATAGTAATCTCATGTAATTCTAATTTACTTATTTCATTATATTGGCCTAATTCGGGATGGTTTTTCTTAACCTTTTGAATTGCTTGTCCTCCAATGCTAAATGACCTTAATGAACCTTTTCTAATTCCTCGATTGATTTCTTTTGCCTTTTCAATGTCATCTCTTAATTTAATTACTACAAAGAATCCGACATCATCAACCTCTGTTTTCCATAATTTTCCATTTTTATCTCGGTGTGATTTTACTACTTCTCCGACTTGAACATTTGAGTGGTTAGTCATTACATTTCTAAACTTTGGGTTCTCCATGTATTTTTCCACTGCTTCGTTTAATGCTTTGAGTGTGATTAAATCATTTTGCTTATCAACAATTTCAATGCTTGCATATCCACCAATCATTAGATTATCGCTTTTTAGAATCCTGAAGTCTAATGGTTGTTCTCTCTTGAGTAGGAGGGACATTTCCAACAACCCTTCGTTATCAAATCAAGTATATAAGAACCTTGGTCAGCGAGGGATTTTTTTATTGGAAAACTTGTCCTCATAAATATCCCATAGCCCTTCGTCGCCTTCTTTGTCTGCTGGTTTTTGCTCATAACCAGTCCAAGCCAGCCACATTTTGTTCTCTCCAACGGGAAGGTATCGGACATGAAACTTGGTTTCAAACTTATTTCCTTCCAAAAAGTATTCGTGATAACCGTTCCTTTGAATTCCAAGTTTCACTGTGCCACTATCCACGATTTTCTCTTTGTCAATGTTTTGAGCAACCTCGGCAGGGTATTTTCCTGCCGCACCGAATAGGTCAAACATTTCCTCTTCGTTTTGAGTATCAATCACCCAATTGATTGTCTCGTCGCCAAGACTCATCACCATGTTTAAATTATCATCTTTACGGGAATATAATTTAAATTGCCCCTCCCGATACTTTTCTGGCGTTTTATATTCTGCTTTGAGCATAGCATATTTGTCTGTAAAATTAGAATCGCCTTGAATGCAGTTTTGATATTCTTCTAAGGCTTGTTCTAATGGGCCATTATCCACATCATCAACTTCTTCATCTAAAAAATCATCCACTATTGGTAATAACTCATCACAATCGTAGTAATTTACCGCCTCTTTTATTTGCTTAACTTCTTCTTCATAGGTTTTTGCCCAATCGTCCCGTTCTTCATCTATTATATTAGAGCGAAAGTTAGCATAAGTTCCATATTGACTAGAAAGAGCATCAAGCACCTGTATTCTGTTTTCTCTGATAGCCTGTTTTAATTTTTCACAACATTCACCATCTTTATTTGGATAATCAATAGTAATATCTTTAATTTCCTTTTCTTCAGGTTCAGCATCTCTATTGATTAAAACTGGAGATTTTAAAAGTCTTTTTAGGATAGCATCTCCATGCAGTTTATTTTCTTTAAATTCAATATGTTCTCTTGCATTTGCCCATTCTTTAAGACCCTGCATGCCGCCATCAACGACTTCATTATAGAGGCTTCCGTGTTTAGCACTTAAGAAATTATGAACCTGCTTAACAGTTTTTGGGCCATTATCTTGTAAATAATTTGTAATAATAGTAGTTAAGGTCCCTGCCTTTGTTTTCATAATTTCTTCCGCTTGGTTTTTCCAATCGTCTAAATTAATTATGGCATTCTTAGACATAAGATTATCCTCTTCAAAACCATAAACAGTAAATCCTCCCATATCTGATTTACAAATAATGGTGGCCGTTCCGTGTATGTGGTCGGTGATTGTTATGCCTTTCTTCAATCCTTCAATAGAATAATTAAGAGACTTCTTAGTGTCTTGAGACAGTAATTCTAAAGCGACGATTTTATCTGGGTATTCCACTTCAGGGACTTCAATGACCTTTGCAGAATAAAGGGTATATCTATCTCCCGCATTTTTGACTTCATCAACCTTTACCCGAATAATTTCTCCAACATCAACGGAAATTTTTGTATTGAGGGCTTTCCCGACATTCATGTATTTAATGCCATTAACTTCTTGGGTGAATTTATTCTCCTCTTCAACAGGCCCAACACCTACAGTATATGAGTATAGGTTGCTCTTAGTTTTCTTTTTGTCCAAAACTACAACATCTAAATCTACAAACTTCTTCCACTTTATCCACTTAGGGTTCTTTTTTGTGCCAATGTAATAGGTTGAGGTAGCGTCTTTGATAACTACTCCTTCGGAAGTAGGCATATCCATAATTTTCTCTGCATATTCAGCAATATCTTTTAGATTATCCGCTCTGCGGGTGTCCTTCTTTGAAGGAAACTTGAGAACATCTGCGGAATGTTGAGCATAGTTGTTGAACATGATTGTCATTCTGTTTTCTAATTCTTCATCAAGAAGCGTCTGGTTCTCATGTCGCATAATGTCAAAGACATGACATTTGAGGGTAGCCTTTGGGTATTTGTTCTTAAAAACATGGGCTATCGTGTCGGCACGATGCAGGGCTTCTTCACCATCAAAAAGAATCAACTCTGCATCTAAAATGCAATCACCGAAATGCTTTGCTTTTAATTCATCAGCAATATCTTTACACTTCTCTGTAATTATTTTTTTATTGTATGAAAATATCTTGATATTATTATCAATTTTATGTAATTGTATTCTCATACCATCATATTTTTCTTGAACAAACCATTCGCCACTAAAACCTTTTAATTCCTTAATATCATCAATCTCAAAAATCCGATACATTGGTTTGTTTGGGATAATAAAATCACTTAAGGATTTTTGTTCTTCTGATTTTCTTTCTTTCTTGATTTCTAAAGACTTTTCCTCTTTTTCTGGGCTAACACCTTCAATGTCGATTAAATCATCTAGTTTTTCTTCATCATACCTTGAGAGCATAAAAAGTTCTAAGACTCCCATAGCGGTTTTAACGGCCCTTTCCACGCGTTTAGAGTCTTTTCCGTCCCCGTAATGTTCAATAATATACAAGGCAATATCGTCCACCTCTAGGTCAAGCCCCTCTAAACCATAAGTAATATCGTCGGGTTGCATGTCTTTAATTGCATAAATCTCCTTGGGAAGAGGTTCCTTGTCCTCTCGCAAAGCATAATGCACAAACTTAACCATTTGCTCTGGCTTATCAAGTAATTCTTCCAAAACTTTGCCCTTAAATCTTTTAGCAAAGGGGTCTCGCACTAAATCCGAAGAGTAGCGAAGCATTTTGATGGCTTCGTATAACTCCTTTGCGCCAAGGCTTGAGGGGTCTTTAATGTCGTTGTTCTCAATGAGGCTTTCGGAAATGTAGTCTTTCATTTCATTCCCTGCGGCATCTAACTCATTGTATGATTCAATGATAGTGTCCACGACACTTCTCCAACGGCTCCCGTATTCTTTGGGGTCGTTAGCGGCAGAAAGATAAGCGACTCTCGTTTTCTCAAACAGACGAAGAATTTCTTCCGAAGGACGCTTATCCTTCTCAATGGTTGAGAGGCGCATTTAAATCCCTTACTGGTAATTGAAAATGTCTCTTAAAAATTTCATAAAGTCCCCCGTAGGGCCACTACTCATGGTAATTTGCGTCAAACGCTTAAGCGGGGGCATACCTTTCTTCTCTCTCACTTCTTTATTGTATCGTTCAAGAATAGAACGAAGCGCACTTTTACCGACAACGATATTTTTATTTTTGTCCTCATACCGTCCAAATTGAACACTATCTCCTAAGTCCTTAGCATACCCATCCCCAACGGTCATATCCATTTTCTTAAACTGCGTCGTTTCGCCAGCCTTTCCATAGCCCGAATGAGTCCCCTCTTGATTCTCAATTTTGGTCTTATCCTTTTCGGCCTTTGGTCGCTTAACCTTGACCTGTTCCATTCTGTCGTCCTTTTCATCAGGCAAGCGATTTCCTTCCATGGATTCACGAAGCAATTCCTTTACCTGTCTTGCCTTCTCAACAGTCATTGAAATGACTCTTTCTTCTTTACTCACTCTTTCTGGCACAATTACACATCCTTTGCATCATAATTAGAAAAGTCTCCAATATCTCTATCTTCACCAATGGGAACAGGGCTTTCGTAAATCTCATATTGCTGACAAGTCCCATCTGTATCAATACTAATAAAAATTTTAGTGCATTGGTTTTTCTTATTCCAACGACAATATTTTGCTTGACACCTCTGCACTTGGGCTAATTTTTGCTTTAGAATTTCGCTCACTGTCCACCAGCCCTTTCAACCATTTTATGAATGTCCGACCACTCCATTGAATCAACATTTACATTTGAAGAGGCTCCCAAACTGTCAATCATTGGGGTGGGGCTTTCAGCAACAACAAAGCCAGACTTCATCAATAAGTTGTCTTTGTTATAGACCGCCTTTTCAAGACTTTCAATCTTGTCAGAAAGAGCCTTGATAATTTGTAGCATTTCTTGGTTAATAGTATTCTCTTCACTCATTTCAATCATCTCTCTTTTTCGGCGGATAAACTAAATCACGGAGTTGTCGGTAAAGAAGTTCATACTCCTTACGAAGTTTCGTAGCAGTAGCCACTATGTCAATGTTGCGCTCGCCCATAGACTTCACCTTCTTGTTAAGTTTCTTATCGGACTTGGTGAGGTCTAATTCTTCGAGAGTCTCAATCAATTCCCCTAATTTTGTGAAGTCCTGACCAAAAAATTCTGTCGGTTCTGCTGCTTGAAGAGTTTTCTTTAGCCTCTTTTTCTGTTTATTATCTAAAGAAGCAAGAATTTGTTTTTTAGGTAGGGCTTTCTTTTCAATAGTAAAATCCTTTCCTTCTTCATAGTAGTCCCATGTCATCAATATGCCTCCTCTTCGTCTTTCATTTTTTCTAGTGATTTCATTCTAGATTCAAGCGAATCATTCATTTCTTCAATTTTAAACGCACTACGAACAAACTTATCAACCTCTTTTATCAATTTGATGGCTTCCTCGTCTGAAAGAAGGGGAGACATCTGCTTGTCATTTTCTAAGAGACTTTGTAATTGATTCTCGTCTTTCTTTTTAGCCTTTTCTGAATATTCTCTTCCTAATCTACTAAAAGAACTTAAAACAGTAAAGTCAATAAGCGCATCAATAGCAGAAGAATATTGTTCTTTATCTTTTCTCAACTGTCTTAATTTAGGCCCAAGTGTCCTTAATTTATCAAAAGAATTATCAGTTAAAGAAATTAAGAATTGCATGTCTTGCTTGAATTCTTTCATTTCATTATTGTTGTTTTTTCTATTTTTAATTCTTTTTTCTAATTCTTTTATGAGATTTAAGTCTGGTTTTTCTTTATCTTCTTCTCTGCTGATTTGTGATTCTAATTCTTCTATGCCATATATTTTATAAAATTTCGCTGAATCAATTATTGTCATCGCTTGGTCAATTTCCGGAAAGAATCTTGAAGCGTCTCTAATAGTTTCTCTAACTTCTTTTTGTTTCTCTTTCTCTTCATCAAGCAAGTCTAATATTTTCTTTCTGCTTTTAGCAAGAACCCTTTCTTCTTTCGATGTGGGGTTATCTAAATCAACATCTCCTTGAGAAACTTTAGTTTGAAAATCTTTAATTCTTTTTCTTTCCTTTCTTGCTGCCTCTAAGCCTTTTTTATCAAGTAAAGTTTTAATGTCTGGCAACTGTTGTCTAAAAGACTCGTTTGCTAAAAGACTAATATTCCCTGCTTTGTTTTCTAATTCAACTAGCAGTTTATCCTGTTCTTTTATTACGATTTCAATCTGTTTAATCTGGCCTTCAATTGATGCTCTCTTTGCATTCAGCCTTTGATAGGCTCGTTCTATTTTTCCGTCTCCAATGGTTTTTCTTTTACCACTTGATGTGAACGCTTCCTCAAGAGGAATATTACCAATACCAAGAGAGCCCTCAAAGCCAGAGGTAAAGGTCTCTTTTTTATTTTTTCTCGCTTCTTCTTTTTTCCTTCTTGTTAATTTTTTTGCCCTTTCTATGCCCTCACGCCTAGTTTTGATATTTTTGGCATTTTCTGGTAGGGACTTATGGCGATTATAATGCAAATATAAAAAAACTTTTTCAAAGGTAAGAGTTTCTCCATCTTTGTCTTGAAACTCATCGTATGTTTTACTGGCTAACTCTTTATAATTTTCAAAAAGTTCCGTAAGATTTATTTCGGGATTCATTGGAATTTTGCGTTCTTTATCTTTTACCGTCCTTTTTGTAGCGGTTGGTGCAGATTGTTCCTCTTCGGAAAACACATCAAAAGACTCGTCAATTGTCAATTCTTCTTCTCCTAATTCCTGCCTTGTTTTCTTAGGTGCAGGTGGGACTTGGGCCGGAAGAACAACATCACCGTTTTTATTTTTCCTTGTAAATTCATAGTTTCCTAAAAGATTCAAACTATCGGAGAGACTGAGTGCTAAAGTATTGTATATAGTGGCAGACTTTCTCTTACCAATCACTCTATTGTATGCCGTAATGTTTTCAAATTCAAACCCAGTTGGGCTGTCATCCTCGGAAATCACTATGCTCTCTGATAACTCAGTCAAAGCAGGTAGGCTTCTTTTCGCAAAGTCAAAATCGGAAAAAAGAGTTTGATATCGGCGGTAAGTCTCTCGGCTTTTACCCTCTGCCGCCCCTGTTTCTCGGCCTTCTGTGTATTCTTTGTCTTTTTTATTTTCCGCTTTACGGAGAAGAAAGGTCAAGAAAATCACCACGGGATATTTTCTTTTCGTCCTCTTCTCTTAGGAGGAAGAGTTATTACATCGGGAATATCACGACTTGAGGGTGCTGGTTTAGGAGTAGTGTCTAATGGGACACCGGCAATATCTAGATTTCTTTCTGTTTTTCTGCTCATGGCCGCATTTTGATTCAAAGACTTAACTTGAGCCAACTCTTTCCGTAATCTAATTTCTTTCTGTTTCATATCTTCTGTCATAGCGCATCACCTTTTGTTCTAACAAGGATATCAATAATTTCGTCAGTGGACATTCCCGACACTCTATCCATAAAAGCGTCCATCAAATCTGTTCGTGTCATATTAGCCAAATGCTCTCTTTCCTCGTCAATAGTGTTTTTCTCAAATATGGACTCGTCTAAAGCATCATCCTTAACGAGGTTCTTATCTTCCATTCTAGTTAGACGGGGTTCTCTTCTCGCTTCAGGCATCTGCTTTTGTCTTTCTTTCGCTTTAATTACTTTTTCCCAACTATTCATCTGCGAGACCTCCTCTTTTGGCCCTTTCTTCGGGGTGGACGATTTGCTCTTTCCTTCATTTTTTCCTTTTGTTTATGTTCAATTACTTTTCTATTTTCAGAATTATAAGATTCAACACTTGTGATTGGCTTAACATTGTAATAGTTGTCCTTATTGTGGCTCCGCAATATTAACTGGGCAGAATTTCTAGGAATATTGTATTTGTCGCTTAGTGCATAAAATTGGTCCATATAAAAACCGTGGGTCTCAAAATCCTCGTCTGATTTCTTTTTTGCATCTTTAATGAATTCGGTAATATCGTTTTCGGAAAAAAAAGCAGACCACCGAGGTTTTAAATTTTTTAAAATCATTTCCCATTTCATCATGGAATCCTCCTTTCATTTCTTGTATCAACATTTTGGTTTCCCGCCTCTCGGGGTAAGCCGGACATTCGCTTATCTGGCCCTACGCTCATCCTGCTTTTATTTCTTGTGGCTGGTGGATTTTCTTGGGGCTTTGAACCTGCGCCTTCTGCAAACATTCTTGTTTGTTCATCTAAATCTCTTTGGTCTAAATTTGAACCTGCTAAGGGGTCCTTTTTTACTGGGTTATCTTCGGTTTCAGTAGGGGTTTGTTCTGGTTGAGGCTTCTTGAAAGTAAAGTTTCCGTCCTCGTCCATTTCAACTTCAAATCCGAGATTCTTTGTTGATGCCGCAATATTTACTTCAATCTCACGCTTACGAAGAACAGCAATTTCATCTTCTTCTTCGCTTGGAGGAAGTTTCAAGTCCCAATCAGTGATTCCAAATTGCTTAACCAAGAACGGAAACACATAATTGTTATAGACATTTTGTGCCATTTGAACGGCTCTGTTCGTGACCAAAATCTGCATACCTTCATTATTTAGACCGCCGCTTGTAGTATTGTCAGCCATGAAAACTTTGCTTACACCATAGAAGGCAGAAATTCTGTCTCTTAAATCATCTTTGACGGAGACATAATCCATTTCTTTGAGACTATCCATGAATTTAATCCATTCAACAGAACCTTTCCCACCCTCTGCTTCAATCCCCATGACTGGGATAAAGTGCGGGTCTGTTTCCATCTTTTCTTTGACTGAACGCCAAAAAGAACGCATGGAATCCATATTGCGAGTCTGCACTGCCAAAAGACCTTTTGGCATACGACTTTTAGTGTATGAAGAATTAACATAATTCTCCATAGCAAGAAGAGTTGTGATGTGATTATAGAGAGTGATGATAGGCGATAGGCCATAGAGTCGGGAAGGACTATACTTGCTGAAATGAAGCACCTCTCCCTTGATAAAATACTGGTCTTTGCCCCCGACACGGTTCACATAATGAACAGGGTGCAGGGTGCTTCCGCATTCTTCACAATTTTCATGTGGTTCCATAGCCAAAAAGTTTCGGTGATTAACGCAAGTGAAGCCCTTTGTTCCTCTTTGTCCTAATTCATCAGAATAAATAGCCATCGTCACGGGGTCGCCCCTATACACTTCTTTTATACGATGCATTCTAATTTTCTGATTGCCATCAATGAAATATTCCTTTACAAGAACAATATAAGCATCATCCATAATGTTAAGGTCATCTTCTAACTCTTTAAGAACATCAATAAATAACTGCTCCGATTTATTAACATACCCTTCAATAAAATTTTCTGCATATTTTAATTGATTAACATCAGGTAATTGGAGGTCTTGACTGCCACAACGAGAGCATTCTTGAACAGGTCTTTTATGTTCTTTATAACAGTTATTACATCGTGCTTCATATGCCTTTTCCCAAACATATCCTCTTCGGAAAACTTCCTGTTTAAGTTGAGTAATACAGGTTCTAGCAATAACTGAATTTTGAACAATGTGATAAATGATGGGCGCAGTCATTAAGTTATTTTGCTGCCTTTCTTGAATACCTATATTGTAAATAGACCTATCTTCTGGTTTGGGAGTTGTTCTCCTAAATAGATTAGAAAAACTAAAACGGCGTTTTTCTTCAACCATGCTAGCCGCCCTCTCTCATGTGCCTACAAGGAAGCCTGTTTATCAAGATGCCCCTTACGCCCCTTCGTTCTGCCTTGTTTTCAACAGTTTGGGTAGGTTTTTCCTCAGTATGGTTTTGCCCAATTCTTGGCTTGGTCTATTTTACAAGTTAGACATAAATCACTTATTTTATTAGCCTTTTTACATTTTCTGCAAACTGTGGCAAATCTTATCTGTTTGGGTAGTTTAGTTCTAACTCTATGTTTAAAAATATCGTAATGTTTGCTAGGCATTTTCATCACGCCGTTGGGTATATTGTGCCAATCTGTTCCATAGAATCCATAACTGACATTTTACAATTATCAGTATATTTTTGAATATCATCAAGATTTATGTTTTCTTTTGCCCAATCAAAACCTACATGGTCTTTGTGATTTTCCCACTTCATTAATTTAAAAATTTCATCGCATCGGCTCTTATACCAATCAGTTTTTTTATATGATTTTTTCATGCGAATCAATTCTAATAATAACTTAGCATTACCTTTCTTTAAACGAAAGTGCGGCAAACATTTTGATAGAAGGTTCACAACATCTCCTTGAGAATAAAAATTTAATCTGTTAATAAGGCGGGTGTCTTGGGGTGATTTTTGGTCAAGGTGCATTCGCCCAAAACCAATTGATTTATGCATTTCTTGCATGAATGCCTTTCCTCTTTCTCCCGTAGCAACCAAACCAACTCTTGGATTCATTTTGCGGTCAAGGGTGATGTAGCCATCTGAATCAATAAAAGCAGCAGTATAGGCCCAAATATTTTTCTTAATCTCATCGGGGATTTTATAGAAAGAACCATCAATAGAAACAATACCTAGTTTCTTTATTTCGTTTGTAATAACTTTTGGACTAGAGGCTTTATGTAATTCGTTAGGCATCATATCGTGTATCAACCTTGCCCCAATACCGTGATTTTCACAAACAGCCTTCAAAATAAAGTCTCTCTGCTTTTCTTTCTTTGATTTGGCTAAGGACTGATTACTAACCTTTTTTATGGTTTCTCGAAAAGCCCTTTTAGCAATACTCATTTCTTTTGAAAGTAAAGCATAGTTTTTACCATAAACCATTCCTTTCTGGCTTATTTCTGCTTCCCAATATTTACAAAGAGAATCAACTACTTCTCTTCTTTGTTCAGAAGATTTCATTTTATGTAATTTTTGCAAGTCTTTTTCATTAAAACGCATTTTAAGAAGAGGATTCTTGTATGGAGCAATCCAATAAATCGAGTCAATGCACTTAGATAAATGGTCAGAGTAAGCATCAATCATTGTATCAATAGCCTTCGCCATATTCTCTCTATTGTCTCCCTTTAATTTTCTGCGAGACATTCTCATCTGCTTGATAAGGTCAGGTATGTTTTTTTCTTCCACGGTATATTCTTGAGGAAACCTATCAAGCAACTTTCGTGCTTTGGTTGCATTAATTTTTAGAACATCACATAGCGTATTAATTTCATCATACTCGGACATAACAAAGTCCGAATAAAGGGCCTTGAAAATCTCGGTGTCGGTGTCTCTGTTCACTTCTTCTTTGACTTCTTCCTCTCGCCTTTGAAGTGCAGCCAACTCTTTGGCTTTTTCTGAAATTTTATCATACTGTTCTGCTGTCGGCACAATATCACCTCAAAAATTTAATCCTATTCCCCTATAATCTGTTCTTACAGGTTTTGCTTCCTCAAAGAGCCCTAAATCATCAAGCAGTATGAAGTTATCTGTGGCTTGGTAGGTTGCGGCGTTTGCTAAGGCAAGGCTCATCACCATGTCGTCATGTGCGCCAATTCCCTCAAATTTGCCTCTTTCAGTGATGGCAAACATGGATAATTCCTCAATCAAAGTGGAAGAAACCCGCCTACTTTCTTCATTGCCGTAGGGGAAATTTATTTTACCATTTTCAAGAGTCATCTGAAGATTAAGAATAATTTCTTGCTTCTTTCTTCTAGTGGTGTTGAAGTCGTGAATATTCAAATCAGCGACTTGGCGTAATTCTTGAGTAAATGATTTGGCGAAAGTATTTGTTTCAAAGAGGATTGCTTCGGGACGAAATAGTTGCCCGATAATTTTGACCTTCTGTATGTTTTCTCGAAACTGAACATTCTTGGCCCTATCAACATAAATAATAGATTTGTTTTCCTCCTCATCCATCTCAATAACAGTAATTACATTGTAATCTCCATCTGTTGAAATAGCAGGGTCCACGCCCACGAAATACTTCATTCCTTCTCTGCGATGTGGTTTCAGAACTAAATTCTTGTTTTTTGCTGCATCTAAATACTCAGGATTAAACAGAGAAGTCCCTGTTGAGATTGGAACACACATGTATTCTCGGGTGAACATCATTGAGCCAACTTCTGCTTTACGAGCCATCAATGCTTCATAATTCCAACGGTCAGGCCATAAGGGTTCATTCAGAGAATTTAGGCATGGATATGTTCTAACTGTATATGCGGGGTTCTCTGCAAGTTGTTGGTAAATATCTGTATAAGAGAACGGAGTCCCAATAACACGGAGAGAAGCGGTATGGTGAAGCGTAGGAATCATATCACCGTAAAACCAATCCGTCACTTTTTGAATTCCTGTCATACTAAACTCTTTCAAAGGGTCGTCAATGACAATCTCTTGAGGGTGCAAACCACGAATCTGTGAACCTACGGAACGCTCAAGGATTTGGTTTCCATTGGTAAGGGTAATGTTCCCGATAGCCCAACCCCTTGCAGGTTTGAATTTCTTAAGCATCGGATGGGTGAACATTTTATCAATGTCCCTCATGTGAACGAGAGTCTGCTTTTGGTTAGAAGAAATGTAAAGCATTTGAAAAGGAGGTTCTTCAAAAATCAGTTTCCACACAACCCACGAATGCATAAACACTGATTTGCCGTGGTCCCGTGAACAAATAATAACTGTTCTTTGGGTGCTGTTCATTAATTCATGCCACTCTTGAATGTAAGAAGGAAAGTCAAAACCTAACACATTTTGAAAAAAATAAGGGAATGAGTTTTTGGATAACTTCATATCCATCTCATGTTCAAAATTAAATGTGTCTAATTCCATTAGGATTCCTCTTGTTCGTGTTCGGGTGAGAAATAAGTTGGGAGGGGGCTATTTATTTGAAGTCTCCGTCTCATTCTATTATGAAACCGGCTTAATTGCAATTCATCACGAATCCCTCGCACTTCTAAAAATATTCGCAAAGGCTCCTTCAATATTAGAAACTCTTGCTTCAAAACCTAAAAGTAATCTCTTAAGTTCTTCTAAATCAACATTTTGCTCACCAACGAAATCATAAACGATTTCCTTCATGTCGTTGATAATATCAGAAAAGTTTCCTAATTGCTCAATTAAACTCCGACCATCTTCTTTTAGCCTTTCATCTGTCATTTTATAAATCATCCACACATCCTCCTTACCTTCTGGATTTATTTCCATGACACTTCCATTTTTTTCTGCTCAGGTTATTGGGGCTATTTGGGTCTTTTCTCCAATTACCTTTAATTTTATTTGACCTAGCACAATAAGCATCTCCTTTAGATGTTCCCGGCCTTATTCGGTCTTTACCGTCTTTAGCCTTTCCAGCCTGACCATATCTAACTGTTTTGGTTCTGCCTGTCTTTTTATTTCTAACGACTTTCTTAAATCGTCTTTTGAATTTTAGGATTTCTTTCCATTCATTCATAACATCACTCCCCAATTCTTTCGTAGTCCCCAGTAGTCTTATTTCTTCTGTGATAACCTAACTTATTAATTTTTTGACCAATCATTTCTTTACTCACTCTTGCTTTAGCATGTCTATTTGCATAAGCACCCGCACTCATATGTTCTCCTTCAACTAAGAGAGCAGCATATTCTCTGATTACCTCTTCTTTAATTTGAGAAATTTTAAATGTTTCTCTATCTCTTGTAATATTTTCAACCGCCTGAGTAAATACAGTATGATTTAATCTCTTTGCTGCACCACGGGCGGTTTTAAGAATTTCCTGCCAATCATTCATAAGCATCACCTGTTAATATAATCTAACATCTTCATAGAGATATTAGATTTGTAAAAGTTCCCAACCTCTTGCATAATTCTATCAACGGCTTTAGAGCGACTGTGAGTTTCCATATGTAAAGCAATATAACCGTTGCCTTGAATGTGGAATATTACTCTCACGGAAACCTTTGGGGTATCAACAAAAGCATACATCTGACTTGTTCCTTCTAACCATTTTGTTGCTTCTGCTTCTTTGTGCAACTCTTCTAATTTATCTCTCAACAGTTCAAGCCCTCTATCCATAACAGAGCGTGAAGGAAAACTATCCTTATATTCTTCTCTGATAGACCTTTCTCTATCTTCTGAGTGCATATGGCTTCGCATTCTTCTTTGCATTTTTAGTATAGTTTTCCAATCACTCATACTTATCACCTAACATATAACCTATTTTCTTTCCTGCTTGAATATCACTTGGATAATGACTTCCCATTTGCATTCTTGATAGTGAGATTTTATCAGCCATCGCTTTGAGTTCTTTTTTCTTTTCGGGGAACCTTTTGCCCAATACCCTTTCTAATCCATGCGCCAACATGGAGTGCCCACTGGGAAACGCTGGCGTGTCGTCTGTTTTAGTCTTTGTTGTTGAAATTTTGTCAGAGATTTGATGTGGGCGGGGTCGCATATATTTCATTTTGAGAGTCATAGCATAGTAGTTTGTGTCTCTCATAAAATCTCTGTATTCTTCTTTATCAACACCAACCAGTTTAAACATTTCAACATCGGGTTTCAAATCAGCATCCTTCATTTGTTTTGGGTCTAATTCTTTCTTCTCCATAACTTTTAGAATAGCAGGAATTTCTGTTTCTTCTTTTGGATAGGACATTTTAGGTATGTCAATTTTAATTTTAGGATTGCGGTCAAGCATTTTCTTTTTCTTAGCAGAGAGTGTTCCTTTCCACTTCTCTCTCTTGAGAATGGAAAACCAATTCAAGCCCCCTTCCTCCGTTTGTAAGTTTTACAAGCGGCGCAAGTAGGGCGGCACCTACGCTTTTTTCCTTTAGAAGCATCAGCCCGACCACAGGGTTTTGGGCCTCCTTTATCTCCACAGGTTCCGCAAGCAATCCATCCTCCTTGCGTTTTACCTCCTTTTGTTTGCTTTCCACCTCTTCGTGAAAACCATCCGTGAAGTCCCGACTTCTTTTCTCTTGCGAAGTTGTCTCCGCCTTTGAGGACTTCTTTCCAAGACATAGCATCACTTCTTTCTTGAAACCTTTCCTCTTCGGCATTGAACCATGTAGCCTGATTTATATGCGGAACTTTTCATTCCATACTTTCTATCGGCTAATTTAGCACAACGGTCTTTCTTTTCGCCCTTACTGTTATGAGTAGCGGTGGCTTTGCCTTTCTTCTTAAGAATATCTTGCCATTTCATACTACTCACCTAATATATTCCTCAAATAAACTTTGTCTGTCGCTTTTAAGAATTTCTTGCCACATCTTTCTTAGAGATAATCCCTTAATTCCCCATTTAGCATTTTTTGGGTGATTAGAATAATATTCTTCAAATGCCTTAATAGTAGCGTTATTAGAATATTCTCCCAATTCTTCTTCTGTTGGGGATATTGACCATCCTCTCTTTTCAAAAAACTTAACCCATTCTTTGTTAGGTATGGTGGAAGAAGAAATCCCTGCAATATATGGGCCTGTTGTATTAGATATAAAATGATTGTATAATTTAGAAAACTCTCCTCTTTTTATAGAAAAAACACCGCCAAATAAAGTAAATTCACCTTTTTTAGAATAACCAACCCCCGCTATTGGTTTTTCATTAACTATTTTTACAAAATAATCCGTAATTGGGTAGAATGGGTTAAGTGGGGAGTTTGGGCTTCGGTTAGCAGGAAATGGAGAGCCCTGTGTTTTTGACCACAAAGAAACAAGTTTATCTCTTGACATTTCCACAATCATTTTTATTCCTCGTATTCGGTAATAAGCGATTTAATTTCACTAGCGACTTTTCTCAAACCTTCTGCGGCGGCTTTGTATCTTGAGGCCCTACTTTTATCAATCAAGGCATATTCTTCAAGCATTGGAATCATGTTGGTAATGGCTTTGTGGAGAGAAGGTGCTTTGCTAAAATCTAGACGCAACTTCCGAGCAATCTCAAGAGGGTTCTGTTGGGTTGCTTTATCATAATACCTTGCCTTCTTCATAATATTCACCTAACGCTGGCCTTGATTAAATACACCTGTTCCTCAGTGATACCATATTCTTTCCCAATGTTTGAATGAGAATCAACAGCCTTCACAATACTTTCAACCTCAAGGTGGCTAAGGTCAATCCCTTCCTGTTTATACATGAAATCAACCAAACCATCATACCCGTCATGGTTTGCTCGGAACATTGGAGTAATAACTTCCTTGCCCATCACCTTTCTAATTTCATTATGTGCTTTCAATAATTTGCTCAAAATTTCTGGCATCTCATCTTCAACCTCTGTTAGGGTTTTCATAAGTTTATAGTATTGCTCTTTCATCGAATTGTTTCTAGTTAAAAACCCTTGATTATTTTCAAGGAAAGGATATAGAGCGAAAATAGGGTATGATGAAACTTCGTCTGTGTAAAATTTCTTGGCTCTTGCCCGAATGGTGCTATCTCCCAGTAAATCTTTAGAAACATCTTTAGCATCTTCTTTCCTAGTTTGTTCTATAAAATGCATAAGAATGGCTGCCATTGTATTTAAATTATCTTCTTTCTTTCCGAAGATTTTTGTTAATGCTTTTGCTGCGAGTTCAGCACTCTTGATTGTTTTCTCATTAACAACAACAACTTCGTCAATAAGAGTCAAGAAAGAAGTTAAGGCATTCATTGTCCCTTGAGAGACCTTTGTTCCAGCAGTGCTAGACATTCTAGTTGAAAGATTACCCATGATTGACTCATATCCTAATTTTTTTCCTATAGCGGTCAATGCTTTAATTCCCGTTCCCGACATGAATTTAGGATAGGCAATAGGAGTTTTAGCAGATAAGAAGGGCTCAACATAATATTCGTTGCAAGCCTCAATATAATCAACTAATGCCTTTCCGACCCCTTTATCGCTATCTCCTATCCCAGAAATTAATCTGCCTTCTCTCGCAGGAATTGAAGGTCGTGAATTAAGAAGAGAATTCAGTTTTTGTCGGGCCACTAGAGATTGGTTTCTCTTGAGTCTTGAAATTTCTGCGCTACTGATACCCTCTGTTTTTTGTGTCCCTTTTTGAGTTCTAGCATATCTAATAAATGAATAACGCTGAGAAGTAAATAATATATGAATAGTATCAAAAAGATTATTCAAATCTTCTGCGGGAGTTAAACCGTCTTTCCATTCTGCTTGTTGATTTGCAGATAAAACATCTTCACCCATAAGTCCAGCAAAAGAAGGAGAATATTTAAATTCTTTTTTTGCTTCTCCTGCAATATCCAAAGTAAAGCCTTCGAGAGCAGTAGGTAATTTTTTAATTCCTAAAGAGTTTCCTCTTTTTGATTTGTATAGAGAAGCAGGTAAAATATATTCTCTTCTATCCAAAATATATGATTCCTCAATTTCTTTTAACCACTTATCTGCTTCGGAAGTAAATTCTAAATCGGCTCCTTCTTTCAATTCCTCAATTGCTGCTCTAAGTTTTTCCTTGCTATCCTCATTCAGAGCAATAAGTTTCTTGTTTTCTGCTAATTCAATAGCAAGAAGAGGGTCAAGTGCTTCCTCAATTTCTTTTAAACTATCTTCTATATCCTCGGGAACATGCTCATCCACTACATCATCTGCAAGCATTTCATTCATTTCTGCAACAGCATAGGTCTTAGTCTGTGAGGGAACATTTCCTTCGTTCTCAAACAGAGAGGTTCGGGCATCTGTTCCAACCTTTCCTCCCGTTGCGGTTTTTGCACTTGAAAATTCCACCACTTCTTCTGTCGCTTCATATCGTGCAATCGCATCAAGCATCCGGTCCCAAGGGTCCACTTGATATGGAACATTCTTGACCCTATCAATTTTAACCAAATATTCGAAATTTTTATCTTTTACTCTTGCAGTAAGTTTTGCCAAATCCTTTTTATAATTCCCTTCCTTCTCTTTTATTTCATTTTCTAGGTCTTGATAAATAAGGAGTTGTGCTTGATATTTCCTATTTGGGCCAAGGATTTCTTCCTCAGAAGAATCAAAAGTAATGTCTCTGCGAATCTCTTTAGTTTCTTCTAATTTAGCCTTCTCTTCTTCAAGGTCTTTTAACATTAGAGCATAAACATCTGTATTTTCCGCTTCTGTTAAAAGCCTGTTCAAAGTCTCTTTTACTTTCTTATATTTAGGAACAACAGATTCCCAGTGAGAATATATGCTTTCTCTTACCGTAGCCGAGGACATATCTGTAGCACCGATAAACTTGGCCTTATCAATGGTAATAAGTTTGCTTCTCTTAGCGGCCCTTTCATCTGCGAAGCGTCTTTGCATACGCCGTTTGATTCTCTTAACATTATCAATAACAATTTCTTTTATATCGGGAGTAATGTTTCTAAGGTAATTATTATAAGAATTTTCAACTCTTGTGTTTGAAAACATCACTCCTCTATTGTCCGAAAAAATAGCGGGGTCTGGATTAGAAATTCTAATCCTGTCATACTTTTTTTCTAAATTAGAAATTGGTTTATTTTTGCTTTTAAGCCCCAACTCTCCTATAGCATCATAGAAGGCTTTTCCTTTTTGGCCCATACCAACCTGTGGTTTAGGAGTGCTTCTTTCTCCCATGCCCGCTTCTAATTCCCTGTATAATTTGTTCCTGACTTTTTTGGCCTCTTCTGCATCGGGGTATTGTTCAGCAATTGCATTATTCCACTTACGACGCAAAAGTTTTCTTGTTCCTGCTTTACCAGTCGCCCAACTTTTAAGGTCAGCATCAGTAATTTCCGAATACTTCAAATCATTCACCACCAGTCAGTAATCTTTTTTCTTTGAAACCTTCAATAGCCTGTAAAATTGCTTTTTCCTGCGTTCCTCTGGCTAATTTAAGATAATCCTTTCCAATGGCTTCCAGCCTATCCTCAACTGATTTAAACATAAACTTTCTCATATTTTTCAAAATGGGAAGCATTTTTGTATTCAGTTCGTCAATAAGTGCGGCCTTGTCGGATGGTTCCTGTTCATCGGCAATCTGTATTAAGGTTTTCTTGACCAGCCCTGCGTCGGGGTAGCCTCTCATCAATTCATTGAGATTGCTCAAAAAGGCCAAACTGTTCAAAGGGTCTATCCTATCCATAAAGGCTTGCGAACCCGAAGCCATTTCTGTTGCCTTTTTGATTTCTTGGGGACTAAGGCTCCCGACATAGTTTTGAAAATTAGGCTCCTCTCCTAAAAATCCTCTAATTCTGCTAATTTGTCCAGAAAAATCCGATAAATCAACATCACTTGTGCTTTCTAAATATTCAAGAAGTCCTCCGACTTTGACTGTTTGTTCTTTTTCAAAACCCAGAAATTGTTCTTCAAAGTCCTCATCTATTTCTGTAATAGGTTCTGCTAAAGTAATAGCATATCTAGCAGTAGGAGTAATAGTTTTCTCTTCCGAAATTTTTACAGGCATAGACTCTTCTCCATCAGCATTTAGAGGCACTAGGCGAATTTTACCAAAAGTCTCGTCAAATTCTTCTTGGTCTAATTTCTCTGTTTCTCTAAAATTATCAAGAATCTTCTTTAATTCTTCTCCCTCTTGAACGGTAAGTGTCTCGGTATCTGTTTTAAACCTGCCCAACCTCAATTCTTGCGCCTTTCCTCCTATTTCTCCTAAAATTTCTTTTCTCTCGATATAGGTTTTAATTTGTTTTTTTCTAGTTTTAGGGTTAGGTGAAAGGTTTTCTAAATCACTAAAATCTCTCTCATCTAATTCTAATTTAGATTTTTTACCGTTATATATTCTAAATATATCTTCATAAATGGCATCCATGGCTTCCTTCTCGGAAGTAATTTCCATCTTTACGCCTTCAAATAGTCGCTCAAACCAGTTTTCTCTGCTAAAACCACTCAAAAGGATTTTATTTGCATAAGGATTGAGCCTTAACCGAGAAAGTGAGGACCTTGATTTGATAGAATTAGCGTCATTCTTCAAAAGGAAAATAGATGGGGGTAAATTATCAATTCTTTCGGAAGTTTCCACTTTTCTAGGCATAAAAACACCTTTTGCTCCCGAAATTTCGGCAACAACATCGAAATAGTTATTGACTTCGGTAATTGTGTCAATTTCAGCCGCCTTGAACACAACTTTTCTTGCATGGAGGGCTTGAAGTTTGGTTTTTGCGTCATCCTCTCTTGCTTTTATGCCCATTCCCGACAAATCTGGCCCAAATGGTCGGGCTAATTCAGTAAAATCCTTCTTGAATTGTTCGTTTGCACGAAGAAAGTCCAAAAATTCCTTACCGTCAAGGAAATTCGTGATAAGTTTCTTGCCTGAACGCTGACCGACATTCGTTTCTCCTTGTCCTTGACGAATTTCGTAGGTTTTTGCTGCAAATTCATCCACCTTTTGCTCAAATTCTTGTTGTTTTTCTTCGGGAACAGCAAAGGTAAGCGTAAATCCACCAAAACTTCGCAAAAACGTTTTCTTTTTTGCTCTAAAATCTCTTCTTAGTCGGTTGTTAAACCTATCTTTTGGTAAAACCATTCTTGAAATTTGAGTATGTAGGGCATTTAGCCTATTTTTTTCGGCATCGGTGAGTTCACCACTTTCTTTTTTGTCCAAAAGAGCCAAACCCTCGTCAAGTATTTGGATTTTCAAGTCGTCGGTTTCGTATGAAATCGTTTTTCTTAAAGTAGCGAGGTTTTCTTTGAGTTTTTCTAATGGATAATCCGTGGGTGGGGTGTTTTGCATAACCATGAGAAAGGTTTCTAATTGACCGCTCGTTTCCATATCATCAACTTGTCGGAGAAAATCCTTAATGAAATGGTTTCCTCTTAACTCCCTTCTCCCTAAAGTCCGAATAAGGCGGCGAAATGCTACATCCTCCTTGAGCATTTCAATAAGGCCCGCCCTATCACGGGGTAAAGATTTTAGAATTTCAGTCCACATGCTAATTATCACTCCATATCCATTCGCCTTTCTAAATATTCAATTATTTTATTGTAGCCTCTCCCGCACTATTGTTTCGTTTTGTTCAACTACTTCTAAGAAATCTTCCATATCATATATTATATTTCTAAGTTTTTCATAAAAGTTATTGGCTTCATCTAATAAATCCACTAAAGCAGGGTCTGTTTGTTTTGAGTAAAAATAGTCTGCTTCATCTTTAAATTCATTTAAAATTTCTTCGGAGTTCTTAATAAAATCTCTTAATTGGTAAGGAGAAGTTTTGATAATATCTTCCCAACTCATTGTAATCTCTCCTGCATTTCTTTATTAATTGCTTCTTCTATTCCCCGAACAACTTCATCAGTTATCTTATTTCCACGATATACTTCTCTAAAAATAATATCTCCCTTTGGGTTCATAATTTCTGCTAAATTATCGCCTCTCCAATATCCAACCATTAATAGAATAGAATAATCATTAGGTTCTTCGCCATATTTTGCTTGTAAATGTCCATTCGGCATTTCTTTGAAATTTAGCATATCAAAATCAAATTGTTTTTTTAATATATTTTCCCAACTCATTGTAATCTCTCCTGCATTATTTTTGATAGTTCTCTCCCTAATCTTAACCTTTCTTCATAAAGTTCTTTTGCTTCTGGATTGTTTAATATTAATTGTGATATTGCATACATCGTTATTGCATTATCTTCAAATGTCATGTTCCTTTCATAATCTTTAGGAGTCAATTCTCTTCCTAATTTTTCTTCAATAGTTTTCTTACTCCAAGTTTCATCATCTTTTTTATCAATAAAGTGTTTTGTTTTTTCTATTATCTTTTTCATAGCATCAACTATGGTATTTCCTTTATCAAGTTCTCGTTCCAGAATTTTCATGTCGGAAGGATAATCAGATATTTGTGCCCATATTTCATCGTTTAAGTAAAGGTCATTATCATAATAACTGAATATTTGTCCCAAAGGATAATCATTATCCACCTTTATTCCGTATCTTTCTCCTACAACTCTTGGTTTTTTAATTATAGAAAACCATGTCATTGTAATCTCTCCTGTATTTATGCCATTACTTCTTTTAATTCATTAATGAAATTTTGAATATACTTTGCTCTTTCGGGGTCATCTTTCTTAACCCTATTCATAACGATTTCATTTTCTTTAATTTCATTTATAATT
>Ga0208792_1000251_pt1 | contig 22235 bp, 36 predicted proteins | sample 14_taG_FD_184087 | JGI IMG/M metagenome (GOLD analysis project Ga0208792, IMG submission 184087) | Marine viral communities from the Subarctic Pacific Ocean - 14_ETSP_OMZ_AT15311 metaG (SPAdes) (version 2) | ecosystem: Environmental > Aquatic > Marine > Oceanic | place: Pacific Ocean | collected...
GCCCCTTTCTTTTGCGAACAAGAACAATTATCACTATCATTTGCATAGGTGAGAGATGAAACGCCCCCTGATCACAGACCCCACGACAGGCAAAACCACTTATATTGAAAGCGATGCTGACGGTGATCATATCGTCACAGAGCAGAAATTTGACCCATTACTGCGTATTAACAAGCAGATGAACAATGACTGGCAATACGGTCAGATGCGTGGAACGCAGAAGCATATCCAGCACGTTGCCGAAATACCGAATGTATTGTATCATCACCTTTTGAAGACACTGGGCAAGCCTAGTGAAAACCCTAACGGATGGAAGCGGTGGCTCAACGACAGTGAGAACCGCGACTTTAGGACTGGTGGCGGCAACATATGAGCATTGGCACATACGCAGAATTGAAAACATCTATTGCTAACTTTTTAGCAAGGGATGACCTGACCGCGCAGATACCGGACTTTATCCAGCTTGCTGAAGGCCGGATGTCACGCGAGTTAGAAACACGCGAACAGGAAAAGCGGTCAACGGCTACGCTAACATCTGGCGATGAGTACATAGCCCTGCCGACAGATATGCGCGAGGTGCGTGAGGTTAAGTTAAACACGTCACCGCTAACGGTTCTGACCTATCACAGCCCAACGTCACTAGACGGCAGTTATCCCAGCGATGCCACTGGCAAGCCTCTGGGCTTCAGTATTATTGGGCGCGAGATGAAACTGCGGCCAGTGCCTGACAGTGCATACACGGCAGAAATCGTGTATATTGGATCATTGACGGCAATCAGTGACAGCAATACACCAACGCTGTTCCTGAGATCGCCTGATCTTTACTTGTATGGTGCATTAGCGGAAGCCTATGCCTATTTGCTCGATGAGCAGAGAGCCGCACAGTATGATCAGAAGTTCAGCCGTGGGATTGAGGAAGTTAGACGTGATGAGCAACGCGCCCATTATGGTTCTGGGTCATTGTTTATCAAGTCTATTTACAGCAAGCAAAACGCGAGTATGGAGTAAACTATGAGCGCAATGTCAGATTATCTTGAGAATGAAATTCTTGACCACATTCTCGCCACAGCAAGTTACACAGCACCAGCCACGGTGTATGTCGGCCTGTCAACCGGATCATTCGGTGATGACAATTCCGGCACAGAGCTATCCGGCTCTGGTTATGGCAGGATAGCGGCTAGCTTTGGCGTAGCGGCATCCGGCACAGCTAGTAATGATGCGGCTATTGAGTTCTCAGCCGCAACAGGTAGCTGGGGAACGGTCAGCCACTTTGGTTTGTTTGACGCTAGTTCATCTGGCAATTTACTGATTCACGGTGCGCTAACATCAAGCAAGGTCATTGAAACTGGCGACATCCTTAAAGTAGCAGTCGGTGACATGGACATCTCTGCTGACTAAGTGGAGTAAAGCATGGCCACTACTGCGCCACTTGATAAATTAACCGGAACACTTGATAGCCTAACTATCACGCTGGATACCATTGGTGACAAGGTTGACTGGACTGCCACAGCCTTGGATCACATGGATGGCTGGGGTGCTTTAGATAATTGGAACTATGGCACATTAGACAACCTAACACTAAGGGTGTTTGTTGCGGAAGGTTCTGCATCAACTGCATTAACAGCGCAATCGGCTTCTAACAGGGCTAGAACAGCCGCTAGTGCGGTATCAGCGGCAATCACACAGGCAACAACCGCAGGGCGCGTCAGACAGGCTTCTGCAACGGTTACAGGGGCTACAAGCATAACAGCGACAGCCCAGCGCGTCATGTTCGCCTTTGTCAGCGTACCGGTAGTGCAAACGGCTACTACAAGCGGCACACGCATCAGAACGGTTGAGGCAACTGCATCTGCATCTGTATCGGCAACAAGTAACTCAAACTTTGTAACGCTAGGTCAGGCACAGGCAGATATTGCTGTGACTACCATTACTGGCGCAAATGGTGTATTTTCTGGGGTGGGTGCTACTAGCGTGTCGTACTCAGGCCAAGCGGTTGCCGAGATACTTGGCGAGGCTTGGGTGATTGTAGATTTTGGCGATGAGGCTTGGACACCGGAAACAATCGGCAGTGAGGTCTGGGCAAATATCGCCGTAGAAAAAGAGGTCTGGTTACAGCAATGATTACTTTTGGGGAATGGCTACCTGACCAGCCGGACATGAATAACACTATAACCACCGCTAAGAATGTGATCCCAGCGGCACAGGGTTACAAGTCGTTTCCGCAGTTTATTGAGTACAGTGGCGCGGCAAGCGACACAATACGAGGTATATTCGCGGCAAAAGACAATGACGGAAATGCTGAATTATTTGCAGGTGATGCGACTAATTTATACAAGTTTGACACAACCGATAGTAGCCTAGCTGTTGTATCATCAACCACACACTCACTAGCAAACTCTGAAAAGTGGCGGTTTGTACAATTTGGCGAAAATGTGTATGCGGCTGGTGGTATTGGTGAAAGTATACAGGCTTGGCAAGTAGGCACGTCAACGCAATTTGCTGTGCTTTCAACAGATGCACCAAAGGCTGACTATATTGCTGTTGTGCGCGACTTTGTGTTTACGGCAAATATTGATGAGGGTTCTGGCCGGATACCATACCGCACAAGGTGGTCTGGGTTTAATACGGCAACTCACTGGACGGCTGGTACGAACCAATCTGACTTTCAAGACATCCCAGACGCAGGTGCTATCACTGGTCTTGTTGGTGGTGAATATGCGACTATCCTAATGGAACGCGCTATTGTTCGCGCCACTTACTCCGGCTTGCCATTGGTGTTCCAGTTCGACAAGGTGGAAACACAGCGCGGTTGTAAGTATTCCGGCTCAGTGTGCAATGTTGGCTCTGTCGTGTTCTTTTTATCTGATGATGGCTTTTACGCTTTTGACGGTCAGAAGACAACGCCTATCGGTGCTGAGAAGGTAAACGATTTCTTTATAAAAGATTTTAACTCAAGTTACGCCAAGAACATGTCGGCCTCTGTTGACCCACTTAATCAGATTGCTATTTGGTCTTATACTAGCACTCAGTCAACTACTGGCGTTCCGGACAAAATGCTGGTTTATAACTATGTGATGGGTAAGTGGTCACTGGTAGAGGTAAGCGCAAACTATATTGCGCCGTTCTTCTCATCAGGCTACACAATGGATCAGTTAGACAACATCAGCGCAACGCTAGATGGTTTGTCGTCAACGCTTGATAGTGCTTTATTCAAGGGTGGTGAGTTTTTCTTTGGCGGCGCATTAGGGGCAAAGCTGTACACGTTCACAGGTGATCCGCTTGCGGCAACCATTGAAACTGGTGATATTCCTCTTTCAGAGGGGAAGCATAGTATTGTGACAAGGGTATACCCATATCATGAAGATGGCACTGCAACTGTGCAAATTGGAACTAAGAATACTCCAAGTGGCACTACCACCCTTGGAACGGCGGCAAGCATGAACGATGAAGGCTTTGCTCCATTTAGATCATCAGGCCGTTACCACAGGCTAAGAATGAACTTGACAGGTAATTGGTCAACAGCACAAGGCATTGATGTCGAGGCTAGAGGGATTGGGCGCAGATGACCATTGAACAGCGTCAGACTAATTTCCGCACACTCAACCCAGTCACAGCCACCACGCGAGAAATCGCAGAGGTGCTAAACCGTACTATTGAAGGTGGTCTTAATAGCATTGGCTATGTAACATTGCCGTCAAATGAAACGCAAGTAACTATAAGTGAGCCGCGTTACAGCGTGGAAAGCCTAGTGTTTTTTACTGCAGTAGCGCATAATCCTTGGCATCATAACCCCTATGTCGATGCTACCAGTACAAACGGAACTATGGTGATTAACTTTGACAACTCAGGACATGAGGCTACCTTTGCATACCTCATTATCGGATGATTGGCAGAGATGCCAGCATTGGATTGAGGCCGCACTACCATATGCCAGTAACAGCCACCGGATCAACGATGTGTGGCTGGCGGTACAGAATGGCAAGGCACAGTTTTTTCCTAGAGAAAAGTGTGCTATTGTAACGGAGATAGTTGACTATCCGCGCAGAAGCGTATGTCGTATATGGCTTGCTGGTGGCGACTTGGATGAGTTAATTGAGGCCGAAAAAGACATTGCTCAGTGGGCTAGATCAATCGGCTGTAACGGTATGGAAATTATTGGCCGTAAGGGTTGGAAACGTAAGTTAATGGACTATCAATCGCAGTCCACAGTTTTTGTGAAGGAACTATGATATGAGCAAGGGTGGCGGTTCTACAAGAACCATTACACAGCAAACAGCCGCACCAGAATACGCACAGCCGTTCTTGGAGTACGGTCTGTCAGAGGCACAGCGTCTGTATGAATCACCAACACCACAATACTACCCAGAAAGCACCGTTGTCGGCTTTTCTCCGGAAACGCAGATGGCACTAGGCGCAATGCGTCAACAGGCGGTATCTGGCAGTCCATTCATACCAGCCACACAAAATGTAGTGATGCAGAACCTGATGGGAACTAACCCATTACAGTCAGCGGCGTTTAGACCAGTGGTTGAGCAAGTTGAATCACAGGCCGCTAAAGCCGGACGTTACGGCTCTGGCTATCAGCAAGCGGCAGTAGCACAGGCACTTGCCCCATATGCGTATCAAGCCCAGCAAGCCGCTATCCAGCAAGCACCTGCGGCTCGTGAGTTTGGCTTTGCTGATTATGGCACGCTTGGTGAGATTGGTGCTGTTCGCGAGGCACAGGCTGGCGCAGAACTAGCGGCAGATATTGAACGCTTCCAGTTTGAGCAAGCCAGACCAGCGTCAAAATTAGCAGATTATCTAACTATGGTTTCTGGTGGTTCTGGTGCATTGGGTGGTCAGACAATCACGCCACAGTTTAGACAGCCAGCACTAGGCGCACTTAGTGGCGGTCTAGCTGGCGCACAACTAGGTCAGGCATTTGGCGCATCAGGGGCTAGTGGACTTGCACCATTCGCCATTGGCGGCGGTTTATTAGGGATGATGGGCTAATGGCTAACGGATATCAGTTTCCTTATGGGTTTCAGCAGGGCAACATACTTGCCCGACAAAGACCTACTGCCACAAGTTTTTTTCAGGCGGCTCAACAGGGTAAATTTGGATTGCCTAAGCCATTCGAGCCGCAATCGTCTATGCTTGCGCCAACTATGGCGGCTATTGCGTCAAGAACTACACAGCCACTATCGACACCAACGAGTGTTGCGATGCCAACTGCGCCACTAGCAAGAACTAGCAGAGTGCCAGCACCACTGCCACGCCCAGAGGGTATGCCGCAGGTCGCACCAAAGACACCTAGCGGTTTAGATCAGTTAAGAGCCGCACAACTGCGTATGCCAGCAAGAGGCACACCAGCCGATGCTGGACTAAGGGCGGCGGCTTCAACAGGCTTGCAATTGTCAGGATATCAGGACAGACCGATGACACTTGGTCAGGGTCTAGGCGCGATGTATGGCGCATATACAGAGGCTGAACAAGCGGCGGCACAGCGTCAGGCAGATGCTCAACAGCAAGAAATAGCTAATCAGCTTGCTTATTTGCAGTTGCAACAAAAAGCGATGCCAGATGTGTCAAAGGCACGTCAGGCGGCAATAGACATAGGGCTTGATCCAGATTCCCCAGAAGGACAGCAGTGGATGAGGGAATTTCTCATGAAGTCTTCTGGTGGTGTTACAGTTGAAGCACCTAAGACTGAATCTGCTTATCAGGCTGAATTAGGTAAATATGCAGTAACTCGATTACAGGGATTGGATGAAGAACTTACGAATGAGCAAACAAATATTATTCCGCGCCTAAATCTTATTGAAGCCGCCATTGAGGGTGGGGTTGAAACAGGTGCAGGTTCTGGGTTCTTCTTAGATGTTAAAAGAATAGCAAACGCAATGGGCGTTTTGCCTTCCAATCAAATTGATGAATTGGGCGATCAAGAACTTGTGCAAAAAACAATTTCCTATCTTATTCCGCGATATAGGGTAGCAGGATCAGGCTCAACATCTGATATGGAAATTAATCTATTTGCGGCGGCTGTTCCTAGTCTATCTACATCAACGCAGGGTAACTTAATGCTTATTAAGGGCATGAAGCAGATGTCACGGTTTAAAAAACAGTATCGTGATGATTATATGGATTACTTAAGAAGAAACGAAGGCGATCCAACAGGGTTTGAATTAGAGTTTGAGCAAAGTGGTGCTTCACCGTTTTATTCGCCTGAGAGCAATGAGGAATTGAACGCTTTGGCTGAAAAAGGGTTTATTCAAGAGGGCGATATTTTTTATGACAATGTTAGCGGTGGCTTTCAGATATATGGGTAGTTAAATGGCTAAAAAATTAGGCGAAGATTTACAGTATAGTCAGGGCAGAAAGCGCGACTGGAAGCAAGTCCTCACTGATGTGGCTCGTGAGGTCGGTGCTGGCATGATGTTTGGCACGCACGATGAAATTAGTGCGTTTCTGGTTTCATTAGGCTCTGATAAGTCATACGGCGAAATCAAAGAGATAATTGACAAAGACAGGGCGGCTTTCCAGCAGGAAAACCCAGCCGCCGCTATGGGTTGGCAAATGCTTGGAAGCCTTCCATCAGCCGCGCTAACTATGGGTCAAACGCTACCAGCAACTGTAGGTAAATCTGCGCTTGGTGGTGCTTTGTATGCTGGTGCGGAATCTGACTTTGACCCTGCTACCACCTTAACAGGCGCATTGCTTAGTGGTGGCATGTCACCATTAACGTATATTCCACCATTTAAGGGTGTTCCGCAAAGCCCAATGGCAGAGCCAATGAAGAAGATGGGTGTGCCTCTGACAATTGGCCAGCAGTCCGGTGTCAAAAGTGGCATGGGTCAATTTGAAGAAGCATATGCCCAAACCATGCCGTTTGTTGGGTCTATCGTGCAAAAGGCTAGAGAACAGGCAAAGGTTCAGTTTAATCGCGCCACAATTAACGAAGCATTGCGTCCACTAGGTGTAAAAGCACCGGAAAACTTAGAGGGCAACCAGCTATATGCTTGGGCAAATAAAACCCTTAACGAAGCCTATGATAAGGCTTTAAGCCCCATGAAACTACAAGGCTCACAGGTAGGCGGTGACTTGTCAACTGCATATAATAATTCATTGAAGGGCTTGGATGTCGCCCCTGAGTTCAAGACTACTGCCGCTACTGAAATGAGTAAAATCATAAGTGATTTAAAACGATTCGGTGGTAGTGGCACTGATATTAAAAGGATTTTATCCGATATAGACGACAAGACAGCATTGTATCTGTCTGACCCTAATGTAAACAGTCAGAAAGTTGGTCAAGCTTTTGAGCAGTTTGGCGATGACATTGTTGCGTTGCTGGCAAAGAATAACCCAGACAGCGCACAGGCACTAAGAACAGCAGACAGGGCTTTTAAGCGATATCTGCCAATACGAACAACTGTGCAAAAAGTGGGTGTGCAGTCCGAAACATTTGGTGAAGAAACATTTACGCCGTCACAGTTACTAAGCTCAATTACAACAGGTGATAAAACAGCACAGGGCAGGGCTTTGCTTGCAGGGGATTCACCTATCCAACAAATTGCCAAGGGCGCACAAGCGACTATCGGAAGCAAGCCAGTGGGCAGTCAAACTGCACAAAGACTTTCAGCTAAAGAGCTACTAGAATCTGCGGCTTTAGTAGGCGCACCAACTGGGCTATTAGCCACAGGTGATCCGGCCGCAATGGTTGCTGGCACATTGCCATACGCTTATGGTTTGAGTTACTTAGCACCGCAAACGGCGGCGAAGGTAATTTCCGGAGCAGGGAAAGCCTTAAAGGGGCTTCCTTTTGCAACATCCTTGCAAGCCGCACCGTTTGTCCAGCAGGGCTTACTTGCTGACCAGTAAGGTAAATGATATAAACACACTAGAGGTGATTAGATATGGCAAAGAACTCAATTACAGATTTTGACGTAACAGCGTCCAACAACACAGACATTGAGTCCATCGATCTGGGCGAAGGCACTATGTTGCCAAGCAGTGTCAACAACTCGTTGCGCTCCCTTATGTCTTTGTTAGCAAAGGTAAATGCTGGAACTGATGTCCTAGAAGACACCTTCACGCTGGCTGATCCGGCTGACAACACAAAGAAATTCCGCATGGACGGCGTGGGCATCACCACTGGCAACACTCGTGTGTTGACCGTACAGGACACTGACCTGACCGTTGCTGGTATCAATGTCGCGCAGGAGTTCACACGCACACAGAACTTCAACGCCACCACACTGACGGATGCCGCTACAATCGCATGGGATGCCGCACAGAACCAAGTCACCAGTGTGACACTTGACGGCAACCGTACATTCGGTGCGCCTACAAACCAAGTGGACGGCGCGGTCTATGTGCTGACAATCATACAGGACGCTTCCACAGGTGGCCGTACAGCGAGTTTCAACGCTGTGTTTAAGTTTGCTGGCGGTTCTGCGCCAACCCTGTCCACAGCCACATCTGCCAAGGATGTGCTGGTGTTTCTGTCGGATGGCACAAATATGCAGGAAATTGGGCGTAGCCTGAACATATCATAAGGACGCATTATGAGCAGTATGCTTACATTAGCTGGCAACGCCGCACCAACAGGTTTCTACGACTTTCCCATAGGGCAGTCTTTGCGGTTCGAGGATGGCGACAGCGCATATCTAAGTCGAACACCAGCATCGGCTGGGAACAGAAAGACTTGGACATTTAGCTGTTGGGTCAAGCGTGGAAATCTAGGCTCTGCTCAGATGATACTGGCTGGTGGAAGTAGTGACACTGATAGAACAATCATTCGTTTTGGGTCGTCTGACAATATAGAAATTGATGATTACACTGGTAGTTATAATTTTAGGTACATCACTAATGCTGTATTCAGAGATGTGTCAGCGTTCTACCATATCACAGTAGTCGCAGACATTTCAAATGCGACAACGACTGAAAGAGTTAGGCTTTACGTCAATGGCGAACGCATCACATCTTTTAGTACTGAATCCACTCCACTGACATCAATCAATACAAGAATTAATAACAATGTTCCACAACAGATAGGTAAACACGCATCTGGTTCAAATCAATATTACGATGGCTATATGGCAGAGGTCAACTTCATTGACGGTCAAGCCCTAGACCCTACCAGCTTCGGTGAAACCAAGTCAGGCATATGGATTCCAAAAGACACGGCTGGGCTGACATTCGGCACTAACGGTTTCCGCTTGCAGTTTGGCGACACGACTGAGGCCAATGGGTTTAATGCTGTCACATATACTGGTAATGGCTCATCGCAGTCTATTAGTGGTGTTGGGTTCTCATCATCGCCTGACTTTGTGTGGATTAAAGAACGCTCAAGCACAAGCGGTCACATTCTTGTGAACTCTGTTCGTGGCGCAAATAAGTTGCTGTCATCTAATACTGCCGATTCTGAACAAACGGATGCTAATAAAGTTGCATCTTTGGATTCTGATGGCTTCAGCCTTGGGTCATCAGGGGCGGTAAATCAATCAAGTCAAACCTATGTGGCTTGGTGCTGGGATGCTGGCTCTGGTTCATCAGGGTCAAACACTGACGGCAGTATTACAAGCACAGTTAAAGCAAACCAGACTTACGGATTTTCAACTCTATTTTGGACTGGTACTGCTAGTGCTGGCACAGTGGGTCACGGCTTGTCATCTGCTCCAGAAATGATTATAGCCAAAAATGGGTCGGCCGGTGACCAAAATTGGCAAGTCTTTCACACAGCGGTTGGAAGCACATTTTCTGGTCAATTACAATCAACTACAGCATTTCTTGATAGAACTTATTGGAATGATACAGACCCCACATCTTCTGTGTTTAGCATAAGTGGACAAGATGCCGTTAATGAAAACGGCAATACAATCATAGCGTATGCGTTTCATTCGGTGGCTGGCTATTCAAAGTTTGGTTCATACACTGGAACTGGGGCGGCTGGAAATAGCATCACTTTAGGCTTCAAACCAGCCTTCTTGCTAATTAAAGAAACAGGCAATGCAAATAGCTGGGAGTTGTTTGACAATACTAGGAACACATCTAGCCCTTTTGACAAGCGACTATTCCCGAATGATTCTGCCGCAGAAGCAACAACAACATCCCTGTCTTACTCTGACACTGGCTTTGAAACGCTTAACGGCAACACTGGTATTAACCGTTCTGGCGGTTCATATATATTTATGGCGTTTGCAGACACACGCAATGCGGCCTTCTGGAAGGACACGTCCGGTGAGGGCAATGATTGGCAACCGAACAACCTAGTGTTCAGTGACGTTGTGCCGGACAGTGCGACTAATAACTTTGCGGTGTTAAACAACCTTGAAACTAATGATAGTGGTGCAACCTACACAGAAGGTAATCTAGTTTTCCAGACGAAATCTGCTGGCAGTAATGTTGGCGTAGCGTCTTTTTCAATACCTAAGTCTAGCAAGTGGTACTGGGAAGTTAATGTGCTTTCTACAAGCGGCACGGTTGGCGACAACGCTCGTATTGGCCTACAAGTTGGCAACAATATAACGCCATCGCTTGATGTTCGCTACAAGTCCAATGGCGACAAATCAGTTAATAACGCATCGTCTGCCTATGGTGCAAGTTATGCGGCTGGCGACATTATTGGTGTGGCCGTTGACGCTGATAGTAACACGGTTGAGTTTTACAAAAACGGTTCTTCGCAGGGGTCTATTAGTTACACAATGGATGCGGATAGTGATTATTTCCCTGTACTGCCGGAAGCTAGTGGCACTATAAACATTAAGTTTGCTATTAACTTCGGTCAGGACAGCACATTCGCTGGCAACGAATCCGCTGGCGGCAATGCAGATGCAAACGGCTTGGGTGATTTCTTTGGTACAGTGCCAGATGACGCACTAGCTCTATGCACAGCTAATCTGCCAACAGGTGCTATAGACACGCTGGCTGATGAAACGCCAGAGGATTATTTCAATACGGTCTTATATAGCGGCAATCAAACGGACAGCCACGGGATTACTGGCGTGGGATTTCAGCCGTCACTGACGTGGATTAAGGAACGAAGTTCTACATCGTCACATTTGCTGGTTGATGCTGTTCGTGGTTCGACTAAGGGGTTAGCCTCAAACGCTTCAACTGCTGAAGAAAATCTTACGGCTGGTGAGTTTGTTTCTTTTGATAGTGATGGTTTTACAGTTGATGACAACAACAGAACGAACCAATCAAGCCAAACTTATGTAGGCTGGAACTGGAAAGCCAACGGTGCTGGAGTAAGCAACACCGATGGCAGTATCACAAGCACCGTGAGTGCGTCTGAAACAAGTCAGGGCAATAAGTGGTTCAGTGTGGTAAAATGGACTGGTAATGCGACGGCTGGGGCTACGGTTGGACACGGTTTAACAAGCCAACCCAGACTAATTATTACGAAGAATATGGATGTCGCAACTAATTGGTCAGTACTTGCTCAGGATGCTAACAACGGTTCTGGTCATCTAGGTTATATAAGACTGGACTTGACTGCCGCTTGGGCTTCAACTTCAATTCTTTGGAATAATACAGAACCAACATCATCTGTATTTACTCTTGGTTCTTATGGTTATGTCAATGGCTCTGGTCAAGACATCATAGGGTACTGTTTCGCAAATGCGGATGGGCTGTGTAGAGTGGGCAGTTATGTGGGCAATGGAAATACTGGTGACGGCACGTTTGTCTATACCGGACACAAACCCTCATTTCTGCTGATTAAACGTACAGATGCGGTAGATAACTGGCCAATTGAGGACAACGAAAGAAACCCATCAAACCTTAACAGAAATTATTTGTTGGCTGACACCAGTGGTGCTGAAGGAACTGTTGATTTGAGAGATTTTCTAAGCAATGGATTTAAGGTACGTGGGTCAGCACAAAACGCATCCGGTGGCAATTACATCTACTTATCCATAGCATCCCAACCATTCAAATACGCAAACGCGAGGTGACAACAATGTGGACTTATCAAGGAAAAAGAATCAGAGAAGGTCGTGGCTGGAAAAACGCTGACGGCATCCAGCATCCGACAAGTTGGGGCAGATGGTCTGACGATGAGAAGGTTGCGGCTGGCCTAGTCTGGGTTGACCCACCAGCGTCATTCGACAACAGGTTTTATTGGGATGCCAACACGCCTAAAGCATTGGATGATGTCAATGCGGTTGATGAAGATGGCAATGCCATTATGGAAGACGGTGAGCAGATGGTCATCCTTGGCCTCAAGTCGGTGTGGAAAGCCACAATCAAAACACAAGCTGGTGGGCTGTTAGAGCCTACTGACTGGATGGTAATCAAGGCCAGTGAGGTTGCTGACTATTCTGTTGACCAAGCGACACTTGATTATAGAGCAAGCGTGAGGACGGCCTCAAACATAATCGAAGCGGCGATTGATGCGGCGGCTGACCATACAGCGTTTATGGCATTGTTCGATGCGCCTGAAGATGGGGTTGCACCAATAGCTGATTGGCCGGATGCTGACTGATGGACGAAACCAAAGCCCACCTAGAGCGTCACGAAGCAGAATGTGCTGTAAGATACGAGCAGTTACAAGGCTGGATTAAAGCTCTCGACAAGCGTATGTGGCGGCTTGAGGCTTTGATTATGGGGTCTACTTTAGCAATGGTTGTGATGGCGACTGCTGTCGTGGCTAGGCTAGTCTGATGATTTACCACGCCCTTTGTTACGACATTGGGCAATGAAACATGTCTTCCTATTGCTGGTCTATATTGGTGCAGGTGATGACCGCTACCTAGCATCAGGCGACATGTTCTTTGCGAGCATCGAGCGTTGCAACTGGTACGCCAGCCAAGTTTCTCGGAGGTTTGGAACTCCCAACGATTTACAGTATAATAGCTCAAAGGATGCAGTAATTGCTTACTGCGTTCCTAAATATGTTAATGCTGACTTGTTGTTGGAGATTTATTAGTGATTGCGGAGCTTATGGTAGCCAATCAATGCTTTGACGTGTTGAAAAAAACCGTCATGAACGGCCGTGATATTATGACGGCTGGGAAGGCTATCAGCAAGTTTGTACAGGCAGAAGAAGAACTGCAAGCTCGTGGCAATGCTAAGAAGAACAGCATATGGCGCAGAATAGGTGGGAGTGACGGCTCTGACCTAGAAGAATTTATGGCCTTAGAGCAGATTGCCGCGAAGAAGGCAGAACTCCGGTCTATGATGCAGTTATATGGTCGTGGCGGTATGTACAACGATTTTGTGCGATTCCAAGCCGAACAGCGCAAGAAAAGACAGGAAGCCATAGAAGACCAGCGCAAACGCCGTCAGAGGCTCGTACACGGCGTTTTAGCCACAATAGCCATAATTGTGACCGGAAGCATCATGCTGGCTGTCCTGATCGCTCTGAGAGGCACGATGCGATGAAAGTCATAGTATTCATTATGGTGTTTGTATTCCAAGACCGCCCATTAGATATGGAATATGCGTTTGTTGAGGAATGTCCCAGTATGGCGAAAGTGCAGGAATACCTGTCACGACATCCATATCGTGATGAGATTATTGCCTTCCAGCCAGCCTGCAAAACAATTGATCTAGGCAACTCCCTGTAAAAAACTTAAAATTAATTTACTTTTGTGCTTGACGTGTGTGTGTAGTTAAACTAGGTTTAACTTATCAGAGAGAAAACAAAGGGAGATTATCTGATGAGAATATTAACTGCAAAAATCATCGCACCGATTATGGCTTTGACCGGATTTCGGTTTTCTAGAAGCTATCGCTATGAGGAAACGCGGTATCACGCATTTGTTTATGCTGTCGTTTCAACACCAATCGCTAATACGCACGCTGATAAATGGGTGGCCTAGTGCCACCCTGCAAGGGAGATTATCATGATTACAAAAGACAAGATCAAATCTAAGTATCGCTGGCTCGACATTGACGATCTCGACTATAAGTTCATCCAGTGGAACACACACTATGTGCGTGGCACGATATCCGCTGGTGATTTTAGTCAGTTCAAAGAGGCGTGGGTTGAGCTAATGAATGAAAACATGGCCGCGATTGATAGCGGTGCAGAACCAATAACAGGAGCAAATTATGAGTAAGCAAATTATTACTATCAGCAAGGATTACCAGATCGAGGCTGACCATCCAAATTACACCCTGCAAACATTTATCGGCGGCAAGACCGGATGGAAAAACGTAGGTTTTTATTCATCAGTAAAAAACGCGCTCAAGAAGTTTATTGAGATCAGCCCATTGGCTGAGAAGGATATGGCACTTATTCACTATGCTGAGAGCATGATGGACTTGGCGCAAAACACAATTGATAAGGGGATAAAGTAATGGCTCAGTGGATTATGAACATCATTTTAGGTGGCTTTGCAGTATTGTACTGCCTGTCGTGGACAAATATTCTTCATCCGCAGTATAACTTTTGGGGTGCAATTGCATACTTTGGCGGTGTATAGTAATATCATCTTATTCGTTATGGTTTCTCCCCAGCCTCTTTAGAGGGGCTACTAAGCCCAGTGACTTACCTTTCGGTCACTGGGTTCTTTTTTGCCTACTTTGTTAAGCCCTTAACCTTTTCAAAGGTTCTAAGGCCGCCCAACCCTAACATGCCTAACAACACAGTCATCAGGCTTTCCATGTCGAACTGCGGCAACTCAGGTATATCTATGCCAAACCATCCGGTAAAGAACAGCGTGACAGGAACGCCAACAAAATGCCATGCCATAGCTATGCCGCATGTCCAGCCGATAAAAGGCCGCCACCCAGCTATAAACAGATTGCGTGACTGGGCTTCTGCCTTATTAATGTCTAGCTGACCCATAACCTGATCTTGAATATGTTTTTGCGACATCGTGGCAAGCTCATGTGCCAGCCTAGCTTTTTGGTCTTTGTCCTCAATAAACTTGTCTAGTAGCCCTGTAATCGGTGCTATAAGCGATTCAATCATTTCTTCACCTCATTGCCCATCCATATCCCAAACGCACCTGTCATAGCACCCATCACAACGCTTACAAAGGCTGACTGTGCGGCTGTCGGGTCTTCCAGTTTCATAAACCACTCTGCACAACGCCAACTCATCAGCGTCATTATCACCATCATCAGTCGTGGGAGTATTTTCCATTCTGTAATATCTTTAGCTGACATCGTTCCATTCCCCTGTACGCATCATTTCCGCTAAGTGTACAGCCCTGTGGCCTACCTGCTTTCGCCACATACTGTCCAGCATCTCAGATGCCGCAGTGTCGTAGTCTTCTGCGTGGATAGCGTCCTTGGTTTTACGGAACTTGTCGAAGCGTGGCTGACCCAAGTTGAACAGCATACTGACAATCACAGCCTTGCGTGGCTCATTTAGATTCGGCCAGAACGTGTATTTCTTAGCAGTTTCGATCACTTGATCAAGGTCATTCATCAGCAGAAATTCGGCTTCCTGTGCAGATATACCGCCGCCTAGTCGTTCGTCTATCAGTCTGCCATAGCCAATGGTTAGATAGCCTTCACTGTCCTTATAGGCGTGTTCTACAAAGCCTTCATGCTGTTTGATCAAGTTTATCAGTTGTTGTGCTGAATCCATTTTCCATGCCTCCTTGTATCATCTTACTGACAGTGACACCCATCTCATACAGGATGTTCTGCATATCATTGTCACTGGCCTTGCCACGGCCGGACATAAACATTTCAACAGCCTCACCTGTTTCTGGGTGAAAGCTAACGGTCACGGCTAGACCCATGCCTAGTTCGGTTGTTACGCAGGGGCGTCTGTTTGGTACATTCATCTCGCAAAATCCTTATTGTTTGATCCCAGCTATCGATCTCGCGCTCTGGCGTGAACAGGCTGGTTGGTTTCGTAAATTTTATCCGGTCAATAGCAGAGATAGGCATAAAAAAACACCCTCGCTGTTCAGAACTGACGAGGGCTAGGATATCATAATCATCTACACTGGGAAACCGCTTATCCTTTCCCTTACCGACAGGGAACTGCATTGTGCGCTTGCTATATTTTATGCGCTTGCTTAACTGGCATGATCTGACTTGAATTCGGTAGCTTTCCCTGCCTTTCGTTGCAATCAGATCATAGTCATCCTGCATGACCATACCGCAACCCCAGCCACGCTGTACGATTGCGGCACTGGCAATGTGTTCGCCAACCAGTCCTGACATAGTATTGGTCAGGTCTGGAACGGCTATAAATAATTCATGCGGCCAACTCGTCAAGACGTTTTTTCACCGTGTTTAGGTCTGACAACATATACATGTCAGCGCGTTTATACTTAGATTCCGCATTGTACACAGTTGAGTGATCTTTGCCAAACACTCTACCAATGTCAGAGTAATTCGCTCTGGTGTATCTTAGGGATGCCACCATTGCTAGATGCCTAGCACCAGTGATTTTGTGCTTGCGGCGATTGCTCATGATGTCAATGACCGGAACGCCTTTGATGTCGCTCACAATGTTGATGATGTCCTTAACACGCACATAATGAGCATCTCTGCGCTCATAGGCTGTCAAAGTCATCGGCTTGCCGAATAGCACTTTTAGTGCGTTTGATATTCTTGTTAAAACAGTCATGGTTACAAAATACCTCTTTGTTTGCGGTGGCTAGACCTGATGTCTTCCAACTAAATTTTCTATTACAATAGTGGCAAGTATCCTCACCACCCCAAGGCTTCATGCTGGGCTTACTCGCCACGTTCAGCCCTTTTGCGCTCTGTTGCCACAGACAGAAGACGTGATGCTAAAATGATTTGCTCATCCGCATCCTGCCAAAACATCAGCTGTTCTGGCTCGTCCTCATCTGTGACTATCAGCAGACCAAACTCACGAGGCACAACCAGCTTCACCTTACGGCTTTTGCTGGATGTGTCCGGTGATTTAAACAGCCTAGAAAGGAACGTCATCATCAAGCGTTACCTGCTGTTGTGGTGCTGGTTTTGCCGCACCGTTCGGCTGGGCATCCTTTAACTGCAAGGACAGGCTCATGAACTGTGAGCCTTTAGCAGATGTTTTATTCCACGCAGAGATTTTATACTCCACGCCATCAATCTCACAGTTACCTGTCATGTCAGGGCGATTAGGGTTATCCCCTTTGTCATTGTGGAATAGAACCCCACGCAGATTGTTATCATATTGAGCCATTAAGAAATCTCCTGTTTACGTTGGCTAAATAGCGCACGTTGCTCTGGGGTCAGCGACAACGATACGCGGTTATAAAGAGCCTTCAGCGACTCCATATCCGGTGCTATCCGAATCTCTTGTTCCAGCGACATGCCTGTCGCCTTCTTAAAATCTTTTGCAGGTGGTGGTGCAGACGGCGCAGGACTGCTTGCAACGGTCTGCGGTAGGTCTTCACCTTGGAATAGATATGCACCTAATCCTAGTGCGGCTATCGCCTTTGCTAAGCAACGCTGTAAAGACTTGTTTACCTCAAAGCTATCTGGGTTCTGGATCGGCTTATTAGCGTGGTTAAGCACAGGCATAATCTCTGTGCATGACGAATCCAAACTTGGGACGGATACGGTTACTTGCACATAGCCGTAGCCGTTGGGGTCAAGCATATAGGGCAGACCGTTGAAGATATGCTTATGATATGTTGCGTCCGGATAGTGGTCTTTCAAAATTGACCAAGCCCATGCCCAACTCAAATAACTGAAAGAATTTTTTTTCTCAACGTATTTATTTACGTCAACGGCTGATAGTGTGTTCCATACAGATTTGTTTATAGATTCCATAGTGTCCTCGCTTCATCAATAAATTGGTTTTTCCAGTAAAATGGATGGTTAAACTCTGGCTCTACCAGACCAGCAAGCACCTTGGGGTCGGTGCTAACAGCCAACAGGTTTTGCCGGATCAATGCCCTGCGGCGTAAGTCGTACAGGCAGAACTCAAGATACTCAGGTGACAGCTTATCGCAGTTGTCCTGATCGAAGTGTGCTATGTCGGTGTCGCTGATATAGACAATGTTAGGCTTCAAGTTTGTTGCCTTCTGATACACAGCAACTTGACACAAGTGATTATAGTCAGGCTCTTTAGGTAGAGCTGGTTTAGACCAACCACGAGTGCCGTCTTTCTTTATCTGACCTTTGCGTGGTGCTTTAGTCTTCATCTCATACAGATTGCCGTCAGACACCAAGTCGATGTAACCTGTCAGCGGTATAGATACGTCAGGCAATTCCAGATGTATCTTCTGCTCATCACCTACATCAGTCAGGTCTTTGAAATGCTCACAGCCTAACTCAACAGCGGCTGGTATCCGGCTACGATACTCGACACGTTTCTCAGCGTCCTCATCAGCCGGATGGAAGTCAAAGTCTAGCAGTGCCTGATCAATAGCCTGTTCTACATCAACGTCACCGACAAGGTTGGCCTGTATGCCGTTATGCACAGCAGTGCCATAGGCCGCGTTCTCACCAACGGTGATAGACCTGCGTTGATCCTTGCTCAGATAGACGTACTCAAACAACCAATTAGGCGTAGGCCGGAGTAGCTGTGATGGGCTGAAATGATCCAGCCCTATCTTTAAAAAGTTTTCTTCACTCATCGCTCAACTGCCTCTAGTATTTCAATGTCACCTAGTGAGTAACCACCAGCATAAAGGTTCTTCTGCCGCGCCCTAACACGTTCTTCTGCAAGTGCCATTGCTTCCTCTTTAGTCACCGCTGATACTCGCATTTCCTTGTAGTATTCAACAATCATACAAACTTTGAATGTGGCACGCATAAATTTTGGTGCATCAGATGTAGTTGTTTTAGGTAAAGCCATTACACACCTCTCTTTGCAAACACTGGAGCAAACTGATCCCAGATCGCATAGTCGGGGTCTAGCTTTTCTTGCATACTGTCAATGACATTGCGCTGATCACGGCCACGCTGAAAGAAACGGCGGCTCTCCGAAAACTCAAAAGTCCAGTCATGGTTTTTAAGTAACTGCTTATATTGTTCTAGGTTGTTTTCCATACCTATCTCCCTGTTGTTATAAATCTGTTTTAACTTATTGTAGTTGACCTTGCAACAAAAAAATTATATTAGATTTATATTGTTTATTTATAACGTCAGGATAATAAAATGAAATTGGCAGAATGGCTAGTAACCAAAGGCATCCGGCAGGCTGATCTGTCACGGATGCTAGATGTGACGCAACCGACAGTGCATAACTGGGTTAATCGGAAGTCACCACCATCAGCAAAACAGATGATGAAGCTGTATCAGATGTCCAAGGGCAAGGTTGGTCTAAAGGACTGGTGCGAAGAATTTGAGGTGCAGTGATGCTATTACATCAGTTCTTTGGCACAGGCGAATATGACAACAGAGTGGCTTTTGTTTTCAAGGAAAGCGATGATCTCACCGTCATGTTTGTTAGGGATCAGGCTATTTTAAAAGAGGTTTGGGTGTCGCGCTATTCAGAACAGGCCGCTGAAGATATGGCTGAGAACTGGGTACTAGGCGGTACGTTAGGGGAATCGGATGACGAACGGACGTAGAAAAGGCCATAATTTTGAGCGTGAGTTGGCTCGGATGATTAAGGATCATCTGGGCGTTGATACCAAGCGTGACCTAGAGCAATACAGAGCGAGTGACCACGGTGACTTGATCGGACTTGACGGCTGGACAATCGAGGCAAAGCGATATGCTCATAATGCTGGCGGTAACTACAAGCCGGAGTGGTGGGCGCAGGTAACGGCGGCTAGTAATGCCGCTGGCACTGAGCCAGTGTTGATATACAAGTACGATAGGCAACCGATAAAGTGTGTTGTCCGGCTATCAAGCATTAACGCTGACTTTGCTGGCAAAGACAATACCGCAACGATCAGCTTCGACACTTGGTGCATGTTGGTTAGAGAGGGTTGGGCTGATGAAGGGTGATATGGTTAATCAACCGCCGCACTATGTGAAGGGTTCAATTGAAACGATTGACTACATGGTTGACGTGCTTGGTGTTGACGGTGCGATACAATACTGCCACGGAAACGTAATCAAATACACTGGCCAGCGGTTGTTTGCCAAGGGCAATCCGGTGCAGGACGCTAAGAAGGCGGTCTGGTATTTAAACAAGATGATTGAGTTAATGGAGATGTCTGAAAGTGAATAGGCCGATGTACGAAACGCAGGATGACTTGGACGGCGAGATCGCAATGATGAAGCGGTTATGCTCTAAGAAGGGTCATCACTTTCGTAAGTTACCGATATCGTACAGGCTAGATTTTGTGGTGCATGAGGCTGGCAGTAACAAGCCATTGTGTTTTGTTGAGTGCCGGAAGCGTAGCACGACAATAAACAAGTACCCAACGTACATGATCAGCTTGAACAAAGTGCTGTTCGCCAAAAAACTTGCAACGGCCTGTATGGTGAAGGCGTATTTACTTGTTGAGTTTACAGACGGTCTGGGTATTCTGGACTTTAACGAGCCGTTCGATGTACGCGTTGGCGGCCATAACAATAGGGGTGATTGGCAGGATATTGAACTGGTCGCCTACTTTGACATAAAAAAAATGAGGAGAGTAACATGAGTGTAAAGGCAATAGGATGGGCGTTTGAGCAGAAGGTGGACGATCCATTGGCGAAGCTGGTACTGTTAGCACTAGCTGATCACTACAACGAATCCACTGGGGATGCGTGGCCGTCAATAGATAGGCTGGTAGCAATCACTGAAGGTAGCCGGAGTACGGTTATCAGAAAGCTCAAGAAACTGGAGCAGGTTGGCTTCATCAGCAGAGAGAAGCGTTACAACAAAACAGATGTCTACCGGATACATTTTACTGGTGTCACACAGACACCTCAAAGCAATTCTAATGGTGTCACTCTGACACCTCAAACAGAATCTACTGGTGTCACACAGACACCTCTAGGGGTGTCACACAGACACACTAACACTTACTTAACCGTTAACAATAATAATATAAGTAAAAAGACAACTAAGCAAAAGGTATCCGAGTGGATGCCAACACCGGATGACATCGCCTATGCCAAAGAGCTTGGGCTAGATGCTGATGAGGTGTTAACAGATATTCGTCTATGGGATGATAAGAACGGCAATAAAGCGTCTTACAGCAATGTCACTGCTTTTTGGCAGTCTTGGTGCAGACGTGACGCTAAAGGCCGTCCTGCGCGCTCTCAGGGCGGTTCTAGCCGTGTTTCTAGTGAGAGAAGCCTGTCACCAGCACAGGAAGGCTACATTGATGGCTTGTCTAGGAAATATTATGCGAAGTATGCACATGAGGGATATGATTTTGAGGACATTAAAGGATATCTGACTGAGTACGTTACTAAGCGTTACGATTTTGAGCAATGGTGTAGCATGGGTCACGGCTTACCACACATGACGGAGTTATGATGACTGACAAGAAATTACCACAGCATTATCAGAAGAAGCGGCTCATCGGTAAGGACAAGAAAACCGAGGATGAGTTTCTCAAGCGGTTGATGGATCGTCCAGCGAAACATGTCGGCAAGGATGTTGACATGCCTAGCTTTAACACGTTCTGGCGATGGTTGCAGAAGGACGCAGACCTTAGAGAGCGTTATAGACAGGTCATGGAAGGCAAGGCGGCTCTCGCCGATGCCAAGATACACGACATACAAGAACAGGTCAGGGATGTTGTCAGGGATGCAAAGGACGGACTGATCACAAAGGACGTGGCTTATGTAGCGATACAAGCGGCAAGGCTAGATATCGACACTGAGAAGTGGCGTGCGGCTAAGTATTATCCGAGAATGTATGGCACAGATCAGAAGGTTGAGGTCGAGCATAAACACAGCTTGGTGGATGATCTCAAGATCGTATCAGAGCGTGTCGCACAGCGTGAAGCTAGGACGATTGAGGGTACTGTGCAGGACGTTGAGGTTGAGGATGATGAGTAGGCTTGCAACCGTTGACTGCCATGCAACTCGTAGCAACTATTTACGGTGGAGTGGAAATGCGCTGAGTGAAAATGTTAAGGAATTCAAAGGGGATAGGGGATTATGGTGCGATAACACACACTGTGTTAGCCCAACCATCTCGCGTGAGAAACCTGAGAATGCCTCGCATTTGCAGATGTCAGAACGGTTCGCAGTGATAGATAGTGATTTGTCGCATAACGTGAAATATGTAAGGCGATATCTGCCTGTCTGTTTGAGAATGAGAATGAGAATGGTTCGCAAACGGCTACCCCCCCATCAAATCACACGCGCCCCCAGTAATAAATATATATACCCACAGACACCCCACCCCCTCGGAGTAAAACATGGCCAACACCCCCTCCCAAAAAAAAATCCAATATAACGTGAAACGCGCCCACAGCCTC
>Ga0208792_1000253_pt1 | contig 22130 bp, 29 predicted proteins | sample 14_taG_FD_184087 | JGI IMG/M metagenome (GOLD analysis project Ga0208792, IMG submission 184087) | Marine viral communities from the Subarctic Pacific Ocean - 14_ETSP_OMZ_AT15311 metaG (SPAdes) (version 2) | ecosystem: Environmental > Aquatic > Marine > Oceanic | place: Pacific Ocean | collected...
TCTGTTATATTTGAATCTTTCTCCTTAGTCATTTCTGCTCCACATGTTACTTGCCAATCTTACTCCAATAGGTCTACCATATAATTTCTTAGTTGGATGCTCATAGACTTTATTTACCCATCCACTTCTACTGACTCTGCTACCTATCTCATGTTCATCCTTGTCTACACATAATATCCATTTACATTTTGCATCACTGAGATAAAATAAAATTTTGTCGTAATATTTAATTGGAGAGTCATGAGTGAACACAGGTTTTGCATTGTTCTTGTAAATGTTCTTACGCCAAGGCGGATCAATGAAAAGAAACGTATCAGGATCTTTGTAACTGTTCTTTATCACCTCAGAATAATCTAACTGTGTTACTATCGCTGTTGGAAACTTTTCTTTCAGTGTTTTGACTGCAAAGTCTGACATGTCATTTAAGACTACCGTATTATGTTTTTCAATCTCTACAGTTCTACCCATGCCTGCAAATACCTCGATGTATGTATCTGAAGGTGGTATCAAAGGTTTGATATATTCTGCTGTGTGTTCCAAACCTGGGTAGCCTTTTATTAAATAATGTGTTGAATCCTTTACACTTTTTTCCATTTGTTATCTCCTACATGTTTTATAATACATTGTCTTTCCATGCTATCAAAATACATGTTTGCAGATTTCTCATCAAACTTTTCGTTCTCTGATAACTTTTTGATAAAGTTTGCATGCAAAACAACACCCTCATGGTCTTTGCACTCTGCCCATATATGATCAAACAACTGCTGTTTGTTCATTTTTGATGACGTATAAAACACGTTCTGATTGAACGAGCCTTGCTTGATATCAATTCCAAACTCTTTAAACATAGAATTGAACAAGCCTTCCACACATTCAACGTCAGATATGTCTGTCTCTGTTTTCATAAGCAATTTTGCATGTGCAACAGTCAGTCTTACAAGTGCTTCCAACTGTCTTGTTCCTATTGCAATACCGTTGTTATTGTTTGATGCCTTTCTCATATTCTTGTATATATCTGCCAGTCTTACCTTTACTTCTTCTGTCATTACTGGTTCTATAGTTCTCACATGGTTTACGAATGAACGAAGTTTTTCCTCATCAAATATGTCTGCCTTCATTTTAACGTCTCCTGTAAACGTGTCAAGTATGAACTTTGCTTTCTCTTCGTCACTCTTCTCGTCAACAGTGTCACGTATAAGCCATATCATATCGAATCTTGATATTAATGGTATTGGAATGTCAATATTGTCAAGAATTGTCTGTGATGTATCATACTTTCCATACTTTGGATTTGCTGCTGCCAGTATTGGAGTCTTTGCTGGCAGAGTCATTCTGAATCCTGCCTTTGCGATGCTTACTGTCTGTTGTTCCATGCCTTCGTGTAATGCACTTCTGTCATCCTTAGACATCTTGTCAAACTCGTCAATAAATGCAAATCCGCCAGAACAAAGCGGAAGAACACCTGCCTGTGCAACATGATTTCCATTTTCCATCTTGACCAGACCTATTGTAAGACCTGCTGCTGATGAACCCTTGCCTGATGTATACATTGACTTGTCTGTGACTTTGTTCCCAAACTTCAACAGTTCTGACTTTGCCATTGAAGGGTCTCCTATAAGAAACATGTTAATGTCTTCACGTTTGACCTTGGAATGACCACCTACTAGAAACAACATGATAGCCAACTTGATATCCTTGTAACCTACTATGAGTGGAGCATAACTATCTGTAAGTTTTTGTATAAACTTTTCTTCATTTTTTGTTTGATTTTTTAACTCGGAAATGTCATCAGAATTTAACTCAGTAATGCTCTTCTCTTCCAAATCACGTTCAGATATAACTTCGATTGTTATTTCATTGATATTTGTCTTCGTATCTATGACTGACTTGTAGATTCCTGTTATTCTTTTCTTCTGACCTATGAATATTTTACCTGATAAGGCTCCTGTCAATATAGCCTTTATCATTACAGGAGTATTGTTCTTCGAAGTTGACATTGGTTCCTGAACATATATTGACTGTATGTTATCAGTTTTTAACGTGTTCTTTCTTAGAATAAGTTTTGCCTTTTTACATTTGATGTTTGTGCAATAAGTATCTTCAATCTTTCTGTCTTCGTTTGCCTTGACACCAACTTCTTGACCACATAGAGGACAGTAGCCTTCACAAAACTTGGTGAATGTTTTTTCTTTTTCGGTTGCAATAACCTCGCAGTCAAAAACAACTACCGTGTTTTCATGGTCTCTTGCATTTAGATTATGCATTAACTCTATGTCATTAGAGACCAGTCTTATCGTCATGTTTTTGAAAGCATTTTCTACATCAATGGCACCTGCAAAACGTGTGTCAAGTGACCTGTATACTGCTTCTCTTATTATTTCTTTGAAATCTTCTGGATCTAATTCTGAAAGATATTCATACATGTTATCTTCCATAAAATTTACAGTGAACACGCTGTTTGTGGTAAGTCTGTCAATCACATCAACATACTTTCTCTGTTGAAAAATACCTGTTCCACTCAAGTTATAAAGAGTATCTCTTACGGCAGAACGTGTCAGCATAGTTGTTTCCTCACTCTGTTATCTATTAGGTTTTGTATTTTTATTAAAGCTTCCTGTATCTTTTTTAATTCTTCTTCATCACAACTGTTGACAACGGAGTACCAATCTTCGGACATTATGTCCGTTTCTTTTTTCTCTGGAACATTTCCAGTGTAGTTAATTAAATAGTCCTCTGCAACAAAAGCAAGGAAGGAACTGAATGACATTTCTTTTGGTTTTATATCATTTAGCTCTTGATAAATTCTTCTTGCATTTTCAGTAACAGATATTGTTTTGATACTTGAGTTGAACTGCATAGTATGGTATTAAATGTTCTTAAATATAAATCTTAATAAAAAATACTAGCAGGTTTTTCCTAAACGGAAACGTTTGCCTCGTTTTTCTAGTTCAAGTGCAACCTCTCCTGCCTTTTCAATAGCAACAACTTGTGCATCTTTAAGTCCATCAATATGAATTTCAATAAACATACAACAACCTATGTTACTGGTATATTTAAATTAAGCTGTAAAAGAAATATAAAAAGAAATATAAATTATAATTATTTTGAAAGTTTATATAATTCTGTTCGCCCACAGATGACACATGGTTCTAACGTTACCTCTTTTCTTCTTAACATTCTTTTCAATGTCTCATGAAGATTTCCCTGACTTGCTACGTTAATATCTTCAGCTATTCCAATTAAAGATATTCCTGTCTTGTTCTTTTTCAAACTCTTTATAACTTTGTCTCTAGTACTAACTCTTTTAGGAGTTGTATCTACGTTTATATAATTAGGTATGTTTTTTTTCTTAGCACGAACAGGTTTAGATATGACCATTTATAGTTCCCTCCTCAGCATTGAATGATAATGTCAAGGTTCCTATCTGTGATCCTATAATCTCATTCTTTCTATCCATATATCCATCAGTATTTTCTACCAAAGTCTTACAAAACGTGCCTGTATTGCCTAGATGTATGTCTCTTTCCCATGTCTTTCCGTTACCCCAATCAAAATCATATACTAATTCAGGTTGATACCTTTTCTGATGCAAGTGACCACATAAAAATACGTCATAGTAAGCATTGTGTTTCATTTGTTCCATCATTCTTTCTGGTTTACCCCCACCTGAACCATGCATAAATAGGATAGACCACTGTGCTAATACCTTTTTATTATATTTGATTTCTAGTCCTAACACTCCACGGCTACCCATGAATGTTAGACCGTTGGGAGTACACATAGTATTTTCTAAATATGCCCTGCTGATTTGAGGTATTTTGTAATCGTGATTACCGTGAAAGAAACCCCACACCTTTTCATTCTTTTGTTTGGCATGTATGTCAAACAGTTTCTGTGTAAGTCTCTGCCATATCATTCTTTGATTGTCTATGTCATGTTCCAAACTCATGTCAGGATTAAATCGTTTATCATAAGTTGTGATTGCATCAAGTGCATCACCACCAAAGAATGTGTATCTGTTTTTGTCTCTGCATATAGCAGCAATTCTTTTCTTATAATGATCTTCATCAAAACCTGCATGACCAATATGTATATCACTGATAGGTTCTAAATGTATTATATCGTCTCTCTTTTCTAAATTTATTTCAATTTTTTTAGAAAACATATGGTTAGATTATAGTAATACACTTATTTAAATCTACTTATTACTACCTTTGTCTAGGTGCTTATATCTATGATAATTGACATCGTTTCTATAATGTTTTAAATACATATGCCTCATACCCATTTCCATATGCCAGTCTAAGTTTGACATTGTTCTGCCATCAGGGTGGTACTTTTTAATATGTTCCTCTTTTTCTCCTGCCTTACATTTTCCAAAGTCTGATTCGATGCATAACTCACAAATATCATAGTCAGATTTACGACCCATTTCAATCTCCTTTGGTTTATTGCACCACTTGCCATTTACTGTCTTATGATTTTCTAACTTCCACTTGCCTGTCTTACTATGAAAATCTTGATCCCAAGTCAGTCCTCTCTTGCCACATCTATTGCATGATTTATCTCCCATACAAATACGTATGTGATACAATAATTTAAATGTTATACTCTAACTATTTTTCTATTGTTTGTAATGTCTGATATATCCACGCCAATGAATCTGAATGATTTAAACACTGTAATTTTCCTGCTGAATATTTTTGTCTTGCCTTCTACTATTCTGTCATGAATTTCTGATGAGAAAAACTTTCTGTCATCTCCTGTTCTTCCATAATAATCGTCATGTCTTTGTTTTACTATTACGTCTGGATAATATATCATGAGTATCATATGTGCCAACTCGTGACAAACAACTGTCATGTTCTGCATTGTATACATGTCGTTGTTATTGTCTTGAACATAGCATGTTACTTTTCCAAGTCCTGTGACACCATGAGGTAATGAATAATCTAACTGATCTTGTTTTGCTGTGTTGCTGTAGAAACTAGTTTTGAAATCAGAAGTTTTTTTAATTTCGATTTTCCACTTGTCCTGTTCCTGCAATCTCTTGTAGTCTTTGAAATGATAATGTTCATATATATAATAAAGAATTAGTTGTTCGTATAATTTTTTGTTTATTCTCTTAGTAGTAAAAGTTATTTCCACACAGTATTTTTATGTGACTAATATTAAAACTTTTAGTCAAACACACCGTCAGAACAATCTACTACTGCTCCACAGTTAGGACATATCTGATGGCATACTGTCATCTTGTCCATCTCTTCACCGCATCGGTCACACTTCATACTTGATACTCCTTGTCAAGTTTACATTTATTCCTAGGTAATGACAGTCGTAACAGTGTTGTGATTCCCAACAATGTTTTCCAGTACATCCACATGATTTAAATGTCTTGTAACATAGTTTACATCTCATAATAAAAAAAATTATTGGGAAGGCTTAGGTGGAAACATTGATAGGCTCAACATATTTCTGTTGGTTCCTTCTGCTGGTCTTTCGACTACCCAACAGTCAAGTCCATCACTTGCATCCTTGTCTAAACACTTCTGAACTACGTCATTCCAGTACTCACTTTTTGCTTGACCGATAATGGTCTTACCAAAAGAGTGTTTTGTACCCTCAGTAGTTTTTATTTCTGCAACATCTGCTCCAACTCCTTCAACATGCTTTGTACTAAAGCCTTGGATAGTAATCTTATCCCCTGCTTTAAGTGCAACAGAGTTTCCGTAACTGGATTCGATGTCTAATACGTCACTTACGTGCATTTGATATACAATAATCAATGGATAATATAAAGGTTGTGAAAAAATTATTGCTTCTGTATGTCAGTGCAATACAGAAGTTGGTCTATGATCTTTGATCGTATCTGTCCAAATGTATGTGTGTTCACATCTAACTCTGGATAGAGTGATTTTGTTAAATGGTGTGCAACAACTACGTACTGTTGTAATGTATCTGCTACTTGTTTTACAGTATCTCCTACTTCAACGTCTGGCAATTTTGTAATTATTACATCCTCTTTTTTATTGAAAGAGAACTGGCTTACAGTTCCACCTTGTTGATTGAAACAAGATTCATCATTACAGATTGCTTTAGGATTTTTCTGATAAAATAGGTCATCACCTACAGCCCAATCGGCTCCACAGATTTTACAACCACCATCAAACTTGGCTTTTATTTTAGAACCCATGCAGTATAACGTTTCATAGGTTATAAAAACGTATCTATAAACATTTATATATTTGTTTCAGTATTTGTTTTTATGGTAAACAGAAAAATAGGAACAGTGTTTACAACCATATCAATATTATGGGAAGACAAAGATGAGTTTAGAAAGTTTGCAAAGTATTTAAAGAAAACAAAGAACGGCAACATGTATGAAAGTGATGCTGCATTGTTTAAAAGAATGTTAGAACTATTTAAACAGCATGAACAGGCTGATGAAAAACCAAACAACACATACCCTAGAAAATCTACTTCTCAAGAACGTGACCTGCAAGGTTAAACTTTCTTGAAATCCATTTTAATTTAATTTTGTTCGTAATCATGCGTGAACATTTGTCATGTAATAATATTAAGTTTGGTGTGGTTACTCTCCACTTACCGTTCATCTGATTTACTATAAGCATGGAGTCACTGTATATTGTAACCTGTCTATGTTTGTATTTGTCACGTACATATCCGAGTGCATATAATAATGCCAAGTATTCAAGTTCGTTATTAGTGGGATTCTTTTTTCTGTATCTTACAACGACATGTTTGCCATCGACAAGACAGATATTAGAATTTCTAGTTCCACCATCTACGTAGATGTTCAACTACTTTGTTGTTCTTTTCGTTTGTTATAACTTTTTCTACAAACATCAGAGCAATAGATCTTCTGTCTTCCTTTATATCTGTATGGTAGAGTTGCTTGACACTCTATACATTTTTTAGGCTCATCGTTTCTCATATAAAAATGTATCTACAGACCTAATATATAAAACTTTATGTCAGAAAGGATCTTTGTCTTCTGGATCATAAAACTCTCTTCTTATTCTTGGGTAAAACGGTCTCTTATCAAAGTTTTCTGGTGTCTCTGTTTCTTTTTCCTTTGCTTCACTGTCCTCTTTATGTGACTTTTCTCCGCTGTTACTCTCCCCTTCCTTTGCAAGTAAGTACTTTAGTTTGTTTATTGACTTGTGTTTGTCGTCTAGTAAAGCCTTGAGTTTGTTTATTGACTTGTGTTTGTCGTCTGAATCATATGTTTTATGTGGATTAAAGAACTGTAGTTTCTGTTCTTCCGTTAACTTATCATATGCTTCAGGTGATATTGTTCTTTGTCTTGGTATCTTACCCATAGCTGTAAGGTATGCTTCTTCGTCATCAACTGACTCTTTTGATTGTTTGATTTCTCGAAAAAGTTTAGCAAATCTTTTACCACTTTTTTTACCAGAATCAGTTCCTAAAGCAGGATAGTTACCAGCTTGTCTTTCAGTTCCATGATAAAGTTCTTTCTTTGTTCCCTTCTTTGGTGATGCCTGTGGTGCTTTACTTCGGTGTCTCTTCTTTGTCTTCTTCTTTTTTTCTGATTGTTTCAAACCTCTTTGCGAGGCATCTCCTAGTTTTCCACCTTCAGCACCAGCTCCTCTTGCTTGTGCTGATAGTCTTGCAAATCTTTGTGAATTTAATAAATTAGGTTTATATTTACTGTCTGGATTCAATGCATCCTTTGCGAGTAATGACTTTAGTTTATCTATTGCAGTCAATCTTTCTTTGCTTTTTCTATCTCTTCCTTGGTTGCATATCTCAATCCCCAAGTGTTATGCTGTGATTCTGGAACACCTATTTTTTTTACTGATTTTGTTTTATATTTTTCTGGATTGTCTGTGTATACAAATTCTCCTGCTTTAGTAGTATGATCATCGTCTACCTTTGGTTTCTTTTCTTCGTACTTGAATTGTTCTGGTTTAGCCTCATGTGATTGTCCTTCGTAATCGTTTGGTGCATCTACTTTTGTATCAGTTGATACTCCGTTAGTCGTTCTACCTGCTACGTTACCATATACTCCTTGTTCTACATCTGATTTTAACTGTTCAAGTAATCTTTGTGTTGCTGATTTTTTTGCTCCAAACACTGGTTTCTTTTTTTCCTTACCACCTTGACCAGTTACTTTAACTTTGCCTCTACCATGTCCTTTACCAGTTTGATTTTGACCTAATCTGTAAAAGTTTTGACCGTCATCACTGTATACATTATCACCACCTACTGTTGGTGCTCCTACTGGTGTGTTTGCACGTTGTTGAAATTTTTCTGATGGATTTTTAATATCTTTAGCTGGTTCTCTTTGCATGAGTTTTTTATTTCCAGTTGTCTGTTTCTTTGGTATTGGTGCTAATAGTTTACCTTTTTTTTGTAATTCATATAATACGCCTAATGCTTTTTTTAATGCTAAATCTTTTGGTGCTTCTTTACCCTTTGGTGTTCCTGTTACTGCCTCTTGTGTAAGTTCTTCCGAAGGTTGCTGCACGGTTAATCCGTATGTTGTACCTATATCATGTTCAGGTTTTTTTCCAACTGGTGCTTGTGAACCACCTTTTGGCAACGGAGTACCAATCTCACTAGTTTGTCCATGCAAAGATCTTGCATCGTCAGCAGAACCTTGTCTTGTCTGTGGATTTTCTAATGGTGTAGTTTTACTGTGTTTGTAACCTTGTCTGTAATCTGGGCTTACTGCTCCTTGCCCAGTTGATACTTTAGTTAGAACATCCTTTAGTTCCTGTGGCATCTGATTCCAAGCCTTGGATAATAATCTTGGAGAATAGGCTCTAGCCTTCTGAAGTTGTTCAGTTCTCTCTTCCATAGACATATCATCCCAAGCCTTGTTTACTATAATATCCTTAACAAAGAAAGTTTCATCTAATGGAACTTGATAGAATTTGCCATCCTCTTTAAATACTGTAACATAAGTTGCACTCATCTTGGTTACTACACCATGATTTTCTTGCCCATTTACGAAGTAATTAATCTCGTCTCCTACCTTAGTTTTTATTATCTTGTTCATTGTCATTTTCCTTACCTTTACTTTCTCTAGATACTATATAAGTTTCACTAATATTACTAGGAGACTGTATTTCTCCTACAGGTTTTCCTATTAATGAAGGTTCATTGTAACTTTCCATAGGATATACATTTGCTACACCTAAATCTCCATATCCGCTAGCATCTTTTTCTAATTTATATAGGAATTCTTCCATAGCTTTTATCAATGATTTCTTTTTACGTCTTGTATTACGCCTATTAACTCCTGAAGCATATGATTCTGAAAAATTACCTGTGCTTACCATTTGTTCTCTACCTCTTTCTATTTGTTGTTCTCTTTTTCTATCTACTTCATCTTGTCTTGGTGCTCCACGAGAGAATTCACTTGTGAAATCTGATGTTGATACAGTCTTCTTTCCTTTCTTTCCTTTCTTTCCTTTAGGTTTTTCAACCTTCTTGCCACTCGACAATGCCTCTCTTTTTTTCTTAGATGCTTCGTGTTCTCTTTTTAGTCTCTCTAATGCATCTGCATTACTCTCTTGTTTCTTTTCTTTCTTTTTCTTTTTTGGTTCTTCTTTTATCTGTGAAGTTGATGCTGTCGCTGTCTGAGAAGTCTTGTCATCTGGTTTTGGTATTGCACCGCTTTGTGTTCTAGATGTTTCTGTAGATGTTGGTGTTGGTGCTTTACTATTTGTCAATGGTTTTTCTTTTTCACCTCTTCCTAATAATCTGTTTAAGAATTTTCTTGACTTTGATTCTTTTTTGTTTTCTTTTTTGTTTTGTTTACTTGAAGTATTTGTAATTGGTGCTGCACTGTCTTTTACCCCACCTGTAGTAGGTTCATCTGTTTTTACACCTGTTGAAACGGTTCTTGACAAAGGTGATTTTCCTCCGTATGGTTGTTTGTTGCTTACTGCAAATGTTTCTGCTGGTTTCTTTTCAGTTCCTTTAGGTAATGCTGCTCTTACTTTAGGTTTTTCAGTGAATCCTTTCCATCCTGTACCTGCACCTGTGCTTAATAATCTAGAATCTTCTTCATTCTTTGCTCCTCCAGACAATGGACTACCTGTTGATCTGTTCCATCTTCTTTCTTTTGATATTTTTACTAATGATTTGTTTAATTTTGCCACTTTGTTTAGTTTCTTTTTTAACTTTTCAATCTCTTCTAACTTACCATCTGTTAAATCCTCTAATGGTTGTTCCTTAGATTGTGCTGCTTTTAGTCTACTAATAAGATCTTTTCTCATTTTGGGATTTTTAACATCTCTTATTAGATTGTCTATTAACTTTTCTAGTTCTCCCATATATAAAAGAGGTAGTGTTTGTATTTAAATTTAACCGAACATAGCCTTTCGTAAGTTCTTACCTACATCCATTACATGCCATGTTCCGCCTGCTGACATGGCTTTACATGCTAAAACAAGACTGTCTGGATAGTCGTCATGTTCATCTGATTTAATTTTCATTATACCTGTCTCGGTATATTCTCTTCGTAAATAGGACAGTTGGTATATCAGTTTATTAACCTGTTTTAGTTTAATCCTGTGGTTCTCAAACAACAGTCTTAGGTTCTTATACATCTCTGCCTTCTCCTGTAATGAAAATATGACACCTCTTACTGGTGTTCCTTGTGCTCTAGCCAAGTCTACCAAACCTCCACCAAGTCCAGTCTCATCCACGAAGACTGTTTCTATATTATATTTTCTACAAAAGTCCTGTATTCTGCCTGATACCTGAACTACGTTAGATTGTGCTTCATGTTCTACCTCCTCTATAAATGCTACATCATTACTGTCCACACCTATTACTGTAAATACTGTCTCGTCTCTACCTGTTCTTGCTACGTCTACACCCATGTAATATGTGACTCTGCCTTTAGGTTTATAGTCAGTAATAGCTTCCATGATAAGACTGTTAGGAATAAGGGCATCACCAATATCCAGAAAGTTACCTTCGATTTCCTGTACGTATGCATCTCTAGTCAAGTTCTTGATTTCCTCTACAAACGCAGGATCGTCATTGATCATAGGGTTATCAAGTGATGATACGTGAAACTCTGTCCATACACCGTCTGGTTTTGTAGGCTTGGAATTCAAACATGCCTCATAGAAATAACCTGCCTTACTGAATGGCGTGGATGTCAGCCATACTCTTGACTTTGTAGCCATACCAGAAGGTAGAAAAGCCTTTAGTATATCTGTCTTAATAAAACTGCACTCGTCAGCGATAATTACGTGTGGAGAATAACCTCTCAGTCCTGTACCTGTCTCACCAGTTGCTCTTGTGATAATCTTACTCATACCTGAGTTGTCTAAGAAGTTAATCCAAAGTTCTGATTGTGTGTTCCTAACCACGTATGAACGCAAGAAATCACTGTTCATCACAAGCGTTCTGATTCTGTCAAACATGATACTAGCCTGATTTTGTGTAGGTGCTGCTATGACTATGGTACAGTCTTTAGATACTGTCTCTAATAACAAGGGAGCAAAGAAGGCAAAGTGAATTGTCTTTACTGCTGTAGACATTGTTTTTCCTACTTGTCTACCAGAACGATATACTATGAATCTTTCTTGACAGTCAACATAATTCTTATTATATTCAAACAGTTTATGATCTAGAAATATCTCACTAAACTTGCTAGGCTTTGTAATACAATCTGTAAGAGATTCCACAAAATTTTTTCTCTCTTCTATAAAAGTGTCTGTTGGTTTTACCAAATTAATCACTGGCTTTCTGAGCCTTTATCTGTCGGAAGATAGACTCTATGTCTCCTTGTTTGTTAAATCTTTGTTCTTCACTAACTACTATTTTGCTTGATATCTCTCCTATAGTGTTTATAATTTTAAGTAAAGTATTGACCTCTGATTTAGTATTTCTGTCTGGTATGTTGCCATCAAATTTTGATTCTGTCAATGCCATTAGTACATTTTCAAACGATAGTTTTGCTAACATGTCTAGCATTGTTTTTACATGTTCTGGATTACGTGTATCTAATTCATTAATTAATTGTACAAAGTCCTTCCTAATTGCACACATAGCACCTGCCTCATATTTTGGACATTTGCCATTTCCTCCTGTATCTATTGACCTGTATACACACTGATCACATAGAGCAGGTATGTTTGCTGTCTTTAGATGTTTTGCAGAGTTGAACGGTGATACTGTTTTTCTACCATCAACAACAACTTTTGCTCCTTGTTCGTCTAATGGCTGAATTTTAAATATATCAGACATATAAATCAGTTAAAAAAACAAATATTTAAAGATTAAAATTGTCTTCTAATATGTTTAATTGCTTGCACATTGGCATGTAAAGAAGTGCAAATGGTGCTTTGAGCAACGCATAGTATTCTCCATCAAGTATATCATTCTTATTTACGTTGATAATTTCTAAATATTCCTTGTGTATTTCACAGGCGTGGTTAAGCATAGGCTTCATAGACTTTCCCTTCTCTCCAAAGAACATGAAGTTAGTAGAGTTATTGTTCCATACCTCACATTTTTTTGACATGGCTGCTGATATCCATCCTGAAGTATCTAATGATTCAAACTGTCTTGTCTGTGAAACATACCTTCCTTTTGCAAGTCCGTGATATTTTAGATTAGCTGGTAGTTTTCTTATCTGATCTTCTGTTTCTTCTCTTCCATGTATCTCTCCTAAACACACATAGGAATCTGATTCTGGTCTTAGCTGTGACAGATGATGAAGATAGTTTTCCTGCAATACTGGTATTGTCCAGTCTATTCCCATCTCCCTTTCTTTTCTGTAATACTTTAGTGTCTCATTCATATTGTAAAAAACGTCAAACTGAGTTGCGTAGTCATATGATTCTCTGTGTTTTTTTAGCAGTTCATAGTACCTGTCAGGATCAGTCTTTGTTCCTGCGACCACAAATATCTTATCAAATTTGTCTCTAAATTTTGTAATATTGGCGTAAGAATACTTGAATGATAACATCACATTTTTTACCTTGCACTGCTCAAGTGCTTCCATATGTGCCTTGTTGTTACCGTTGAAATATATTTTCAATATTTACTTAACCTGCACCAATTATCTTATGACAGTGACAGTCACATTTAATCAGTCCTGCATATTGAACTGGACAAGAATGATGCATTTTTCTTTTACATGCAGGGTATATCATTTTTCGTTCCATTTTTTCCTATTGTCTTCAAAACAAGTTGAAGCAAAAGGACACATACCGTCACATAAGAAACATTTTGTTCTCTCAGGTAGATTACATTCTACCATAGAATCTTTAAGTATACGTGCTTTGTTAACCATGTCAGCCAATGTCTCTTCTATAGGCTTTAGTTTGAATGATATTACTGATGGTTTGTCTCTAGAATCTTTTTCAATTCTATTTGATATGTAAACTACACATCCAAATTCTGCATCTATGTCATAACACTTCTTAAGCAATACTCTGTATCTGTTGATCTGAGCTACGTGTGACTCACTTGCTTTAGATGTAGCCCTGCTGAAATAATCAATAGAGCCTGTTGTTTTTTTATCGCATATGACCCACTTGTCTCCTACCTTTACCAAGTCATCTATACTTCCGTATATTATGTCAAGGTGTTCAGGATCTTCTGGTGGTATCTGTAATGCTTCTTCTCTTGTCAATGGCTCGTCTTTGACATAGTTGTATGCTAAGAATTTTTCATGATGCTGTGGTTCTGCAATCATTGAATTTGAGTGTACCACTTGTCCAAAATATAATGACTTCATATCTTCAGTACTCATCGTATGTGGTGTGATTTTATTATAAACTACATTCCTCATACATGGTTTTATTACATCTGATACATGTATGACACCTAACCTTTCAGTTTTCAATGCTTCCATCTGTGATCTTCTAAAACCAAAATATATTTCGTCTTGTATATCTGATAATTTTATCATAAATAACTTACAGTGATTAATTATATAAATCTATCTAGTAAGATCCTATTGATTCACAACCACAATTTTCTGATGGTTCTCCCTGTTCTGGTACAGGGTATAGACATCCTTGATTACCTTCATGTGTTATCTGTGGATGATTACATTTATTGCATATGCCTGAAACTATCTTGATTTCTCCCATTAGTAACTTTCCTCTATTACAAAGTTAAACGTGCGTGATTGTTCAGTGATTACATCTGATGTTGATTTGATCTCTACTTCTCCTTCCCATATGCCTGCGTTTGCAAGTACTGTATCTGTTGCTGTTAGAGTATAACTCACAATACCGCTTGCTCTGGTTTCAAATGTTATGGTTCCATTTACTACTAGTGTTCCATCTGGTTTCCATACCTTCCATTTACCTGTAGAATATGATGTAGTATTTGATAAATTCAATGCTGTTCCTGTGTAATCAGTCATTGTTAATGTTAATTTTACTCTGTCTCCTACCTTTACACGGTATTCTACGTCTCTATAGTTAAGATTACTGCTCATGTTTTTACTTGATTTCCTCGCTTAAATATTTTGACTATCTTTCCTGTTGCTCTGCCCTTAGATACGAGTCCTCGTGCGAATCCACGAACAGGATTTGTGATTTGTTGTATGCCTAACTCTGATTTTCTTGCTATATTTTCTACCAATCCCACTGTTTCATTGATATATTTTACCATTACACGCCTAATTGTGAATGTTTCGGATATACTTAATGTCTCATTTATATATCTTAATATTGATCTAAATCTAGCGATGTTCTCTGTCAATGCAAGAGTCTCATTTACAGGTCTTAGTAATACTTTAAGTCTGTTGTTTGTTTCTGTAGTCTCTTCTGTCTCATTTACCATATGTCTTATTGCCTTTAACCTGTTTGCTGCTTCGCTTATACCTAATGACTCGTTTGCATATCTGTATAACTGCATGACATCTCCTTGGAACTCCTGTATTGATTGATTTTCATTTATCAATCTGAACATTACTTTTGGATTTAGTAACGATTCAGTTAGTCCTAGTGTCTCGTTTACATATTTTGCAATAGTCTTATACCTTGATATTGTTTCAGTTGTTTCCTCTGTCTCGTTTACATATCTGTTCATACTCATGAGACGATTAATGCTTTCCACTTCCTCTATTGTCTCTGCTACAACCCTGCGAAGTATTCTTGATATTGTAAGTGCCTCTGCTAATGATTCATTTTCATTTACAACCCTTGTCATTGTTTTTGGATTGAGTAATGATTCAAGAAGTGAAACTGATTCAGTAACAATTCTGATAAGCAACTTTAATTTTGTCACATTTTCTGTAAGTGCAAGTGTTTCTGCTACTGCTCTTACCATACTCATGTTTCTTGTAATTGATTCGGTCACTGATTCACTCTCATTTACGTAGCGATTTATCTCCATTAATCTAGCAAGTGTCTCAGACATTGATAATGTCTCATTGATTGACCTAAGTATATCTCCTAATCTTGAAACTGATTCTGTTGTACTTTCTGTCTCATTGATTGACCTAAGTATTGCTTTTAGTCTAATAGGTGCTTCAGTTATTGCCTCTGTCTCACTAATGGTTTTTACCATGTCCATTAATCTTGTTACTGTTTCTGTAAGTCCTTCTGTCTCATTGACATATCTTGACATGGTTCTTGTTGATAAAAGTGATTCTGTCAAAGATTCGTCTTCATCTACTGCTCTAAGCAAGCCTAACAATATTGATGTGTTTTCAGATAGAGATTCTGTCTCATTAACATATCTGAACAACTGCATGACATCTCCTTGGAATTCCTGTATTGATTGTGTTTCATTAACTAATCTTAACATTTCTCTTTTCTGTGCATATGCCTCTGATATTGCTACTGTTTCTGATATTGATTTTAGTATTGTATTTAGAAATACAGTTGCCTCTGTAAGTGCAAGTGTTTCTGATACAATTTTTATTATTTCTGGTCTTACATCAAATACATTATTCTGAAACACATTCTTTTGATATGTATAGTCTCCCCATTCTTGTTGGTATGCATTGTTCTGAAATACATTTGACTGAAAAACTTTTGCTATTTTAACCAATTTAAACTACCTACAGTTCAGTCCAAGTGTTGTTGTATAAGACGTACTCTTTGTTTAGGTCAGTATCATAATAGATTGCACCGTCTTGAACGTTTAATGTTTCTGTACCGTCACTACCTAATACTGTGACATTAGTTCCAGATTCCCATTCTCCTGTTCCACCTGACAAATTTGGTGTAACTGATGTAAATTGTGAAGATTGAGTAGATTTTCCTACCATTTCAGCTCTTGACGGAGCTGTACCTGCTCCTGCTGTGTTTCTACAATTTTCAAAACCAATAAATAATTTTTCTTCTGATGTTATATTAGTACAGAAAATAATTTGGAATCTATCATGTGCTGTGGATTCTCCTATTGACATAAATGCCTGACTTGCTCCTGTTGAATCAGTAGCTCCATTATGTGAATATCTTGATGCGTAATTAGTTGAAAAACTATTATCAACATTTAATTGTGTTGAACAAGATGAATTAGTTTGGAATCCATGTAACATTATATTATTAAATTTATTTGCTGTTACTGTAAAATTAATAGGATCAGTTTGAGTTGTCAATGTTGTACTACCTGCTTTAATCCATGCCATTAGTCAGCACCCCATATTTTCATTATTGCACCTGCATCAAAGTTTAGATTCATACAATGAATAGAAGTGATTTGATCTGATGTGTTAGCCCATTTACAAGCTATTTCTCCTCTGTTTCCGATTTGTCCTGCACCTGCTGTATTTCCAAAAGCAGAGTGTCCTAGAAATAATTTTTCTGTACCTGCATTGTTAATTATAAATCCTGTAAACATAGCCATTTCTCCTGCTGTGTTTCCATCTCCACCTATGTTTGCAGATGCTTGATTTGCATAAGCATAATCAGTTCCATTTATACTATTTCTCTGTGCATAATTAGAACCTGTATCTCCGTTAAATTGAAAGCGTGGAGAACCTGTACCTGAACCACTTGCTTTCTTGCCAACTATTTGATACATGAGATATTTCTTAGCTGTGAACGTTCCACTTTGTATAGTTCCTGATGTAGTAGTTGTGGTACTGTCTAATTCTTCCCAGAAATTAGTAGTATGTGAATCTGATGGATCCCAACCTAGTACGACCAATTCTGAACCACTTGCTAAATCTCCTGAACCAAAATTTATTGTTTGTAATGTATCAATAACAACTGATGTGTTTGCCCACTTTCCTACATATTCAGTTCTGTTTGGTGCATTACCTGCACCTGCTGTATTCTGTCTTACACAATGACCAATTCCTAATTTTTCTTTATCAGATTTATTTGCTAAATAATTAACTGAAAACATATTATCTGTATGATTTAACCCATCAGTTTCAAGAAAATTATTATTATTTACATGAGTAGTGATATCTGATGCTCCATTAATTGACGGTCTTTTAGCATAATTAGAACCTGTATCTATTGAACCATTTCCAGCTCTATGACCTACATTCAAATTCCCTGATGGTCGATTATCTGTTAATAACATATAATATCTTTTATCAGGTAAACTTGCAACTGAAATTGTATCTCCTGCACTACCTAACGTAGTTCTTGCAAGTTCTACCCAACCACCAACACTACCACTTGGCAAACCATATTCAGGTCTTTCTGCTGTCGTTCCTCTAAGTCTGTTTCCTGCTAACCATTCCATTATTTTAACTCAACCTCATTTCCACAACCACATTTTATTAAGATTGTTGGCGTTTCACTTCTGTTGGTCATGTAACTTCCACATTTGTCACAAGTACCTTTCTTTAGTTTCATATAATTCCAACATGGCTCACAGTAGTGATATTGGAATTTGATATATTGGTCATATTCGTGAGCTCCTAGTGTTGCTGTTTGACATTTGTCACAGGTATATGTTTCCCCATTATTCAAATGGTCATAGTATTCTTGGCTCAACCTAAAGCAACCCCAATACTATTTCTAGTATAAATATCAGCAATTTCACTTGCTGTTAAAACTCTATTCCATATTGAAGCTTCATTCATTTCTCCACCAAATTCCATTGTACTACCGTTAGCTTGTTGACCCCATCTACCTGCGTAAGATGCATTAGATGTGCTTTGTGTTCTTTCAGTAGGTGTGGCTGTAGTAAATAACACACCATTTTTATAAAATTTAATTTCGTTGTTTGCATCATCCATTGTAAATGTTAGCATTGTCCAAGTATCAACATCTGCAAGTCCACTATCAGAGTTTCCAATTTCAGATTGACCACTACTGCCATTTGTAATATAATTCCAAAAAGTATTTGCATTATGATTACGAGCTACTGAATATCCAATATTAGTTGTTTGTATGGAAGTATTAAAAATGCAATCATAATCAGAGGAAACTGTATCAAGTTTTACCCATACATTAAGTGATACTGTGAAATCAGGTTTATGCATAAAATTAAACTGTGATACTGAAGATCCTGCCACACAGTAATCATTAGTTCCATCAAAAGATAAACTGTTACCAACTTTTCCTGATGCACCGTATGTTGCACCTGAAACTTGTAAATCAGCTCCAGAACCTATACTAGCAGTAGAACCTATTGCAGTAGCATCATTTGTAATATCGCCCGAAGCTTGTGAAAAAGTGTAATATGCTTTCAATTCTGATAAATCAATAGGTGTAATCCAAGTGGCAGGAACTACATCTACATTTGTTACATTATTGTAAAATTTCAAATCATCAATAGTTCCCTGAAATGGGTTAGTTGATGTTGAAATACTTTCCATATCATTTAATACTTTTAGATAACGTAATCCAGTTGCATTAGAACTGCCTGTAATCTTCCCCTCACTCCCTGTTGAATAATCTGAACCTGAAAATGCTTCAACTGTATATGATGAACCTGTTTTAATTATTTCATAATACCATGTGCTGTTTGTGTTGTATGTAGTTGCTTGATTACTATCGCCTTGATAAATTCTAGGAAGTGATGATCCATCTGCATCTATTGTTCTGTATGTATCAGTATTATCATTGTATATTGAAACACCTATAAAGTCCTGTGATGTTGATTGACCTGCTGTTTGGTTCTTGTCAGAAAGACCTACATAAAATCCATTACCTGCTTGTGTTGATGAACTAACATTTGTTACTTTTAATTTAAATCTTAAAACCCAATTAGCAGATGTTGAAGTTAAATCATAAGTACTAGCATCATTAGTACCATCTCTCTTGGCGTTCCAATTAAATGTGCCACCTGAAACCCCCATGTTAGTAGAATCATTATCTGTCCACCCATCACTACTAAAATCATCTGAATGTGTAGCAGTATTTGCAGGGAGATAACCACTAGACCAATATCTTTTTGCAGTGTCTTTTTCAATAAACAAGGAATTGTCTTGAACGTTATCTATTGCAGTTACGCCAGCATCAGGTGTCATATCAGAGCCTAATACTGTAATGTTTGAACCTGTATCAAAACTTCCTGCTCCATCATTGAAACAATCTACTCTTGTATATTGATTTGTAATTACTGCTTTTGATACTGCCAATGATCTGTTTGGTGCAGTTCCAGATCCTGATCCACCTTGAGTTATACAATGATGAATTTGTAATTTTTCTTCCCCTGTTAAGTTTACTCCATATATGACTTCAAATCTATCTTCTGCTGTATCTCCATGATATTCTATTTGAGCTTGACTAGAGTCATTTGATTTTCCTGCACCATTATATGATCTTCCTCTAGCATAAACAGATCCTGAATTATCATCAAATCTAAAATTATGTTTCATATTACCACTTGTTATACTATGAACAATGAATTGATTAAAGTCATTAGCTGTCATGGATGTAATATCTAAATCATCTCCTGAACTACTTAAGGTTGTTGAACCTGCTTTTCCCCAAACCATTAGTTAGAACCCCACACTATTAATCTAGCTCCAGATCTTATATTTCCTGAATTTGTAAAGCAATCTATTTCTGTTATTTGTGATGATTCATTATCCCACTTTCCTACACATTCATTACTTGTAGGGTGGTTATTAGCACCTGATGTTTCTTCTTCCGTACCATGTGCTATGAGTAACTTTTCTTTTGCTGAATGATTAATAGCAAAGAAGTTTGCAAACCTTCCTATATCTGCTGCTGCATTTCTGTCAATTAATTTTATGCTACTGCCTGATGTTTGAGTAGTATCACTACCGTAATTTATAGCGTGTCTATGTGCATAGTTAGAACCTGAATCATTGTTGAACCTGACCAAAACATCATCAGAGTTTGAAGCGTTTTGAAAATAGACTTGAACCCATAGGTATTTCTTTGCAGTTATCGTACCACTTGAAATCTCAGAAGCATCAGAATCTAATGTAACATCTGCTAATGGTTCCCAGAAATTTGTAGTATGTGTATCATCTGGATCATATCCTAATACAACACATTCTGAACCTGTGTCAAAACTACCACTTTGGGCATTATAGTTTCTTATGACATCAATGACATCAGATGTGTTTGACCACTTGCCTGCGTTATCAAATCTTGCAGGTTGATTACCTGATCCTGATGCGTATTCGTCAACAGTATTGCCTACCAATAGTTTTTCTTTATTACTTTTATTTGCAAAATAATGAACACCAAAGAAATGTGTATTACCATTTTCAGCATAAGGAATTAGCAAACTGTCATTTCCTGTACCTGTTCCATCTGCTGCACCATTTTCTGATCCTCGTCTTGCATAGTTAGATCCTGTGTCTACGCTACCGTTTCCTAATCTAAAACGAGCATCAATAGTTCCACTAGCAATATTTGTTGTTAAAACCATATAATATCTCTTGTCAGGTAATGATGAAACATCTATTGTATCTCCAGCACTTCCCAAAGTTGTTCTACCTACTTCTTTCCACCCACCTGTAACTGCATCAGCTCCTACTCTCTGTGTATTTGTTCCAACTATTCTTTTACTGTCTTGATATATGGTCATCTTAATCCCCCTATTGTTTCATTTACATTCTCTACCTGATAAGTTTTCCCACTCAAATTGGTTTCATCAAACTGCCATTGGTTTAGATCTGCCCTTGACTCTATGACTTGACCACCAAATTTCTCTACTATTTTCATAACTTTTCTTTCCTCTCCACTTGCAAAGGTAAACTGTGCTATGGTATATTGTGGGTTTTTCTCGTCATTTCTCCATGTACAGTTGAATCCCTCTATGCGTGGCAAGTGTTTTGCTCCTGCTGTCATTCCACTATCCCCACTAAACAACTCGGAATACATTCTGTTGTTGATGTCCTGTATCTGTGGAAGTTTTAGAACAATTCTCTTTCCCTCATATTCTATTGAATCTTTTGATACAAAGTTAGGAAACTTTACACTTACTTTCTTTATCTTGCTTTCGTTCATTATGTGTTATACGCCTCGAAATATTGAAGTTTACAAACTAAAGGATTAGAACCTGCACTTCCTGATGTGCCTCTGTTGCCATATACGTTAGGTTGCATACCTGTTGAAGTTTGTAAACCTGAATTTTTAGTTGCTGACAATGTACCATTTAATGATAACTCACAGCTTGAAGATTTGTTTTCTATTTTTGCTGTAACCCAAGCTGGAGAATTTGCAACAGTTGTATCAGCAGAATAAGTAGAACTTTCTGATTGTGATGTTTGTAACCTCAAATATGATTGTGCAGATTTAGCACTAAGCCAATGTCCTGTGTTTCCAACTGTATGACCTAGACCTACCTGTAAGAACCAATTTGTCGTACTTGCTTGTTGAACATCTGCATTAACTGTAAAAATACATACACTTGCATTATCATCAAATTGTCTTTTATTATTAAAATTCATTGTAAAATTTGAATTTGTTCCAGTTGACGTAGTGTATAATTTCAATCCACCATCTGCTTCATCATTCATAATTATAGAAGATCCACCTACTGTAGTTGTCCATCTACTGTTTAACGTAGCACCACTAAAGTATTCCCAAAAGTGTTGCTTCCTAACGGTAGTCAAGGGTGCAAACATTTCATAGATAGATGGGAAAGCCATTATGTATTATAACACTCCATGTATCTTATTGATGATGTTTTGGCAGTTCCTCCACTTGTGGAATATACTTGGAAGAATGGTTCTAAAGTTCCTGTGGCAGTTGACGGTA
>Ga0208792_1000254_pt1 | contig 22106 bp, 23 predicted proteins | sample 14_taG_FD_184087 | JGI IMG/M metagenome (GOLD analysis project Ga0208792, IMG submission 184087) | Marine viral communities from the Subarctic Pacific Ocean - 14_ETSP_OMZ_AT15311 metaG (SPAdes) (version 2) | ecosystem: Environmental > Aquatic > Marine > Oceanic | place: Pacific Ocean | collected...
AAGATCCAAAATATGCAAAAGATAATAATTTAAAAGTTGATTATAATTATTATTTTATAAACAAGTTTCTAAACCCCGTGTGTGATTTAATTGAACCACTCTTTGAAGATCCTAAAGAAGAGATATTTGGTGAACTTCTAACGCGTGTGAAACCAAAACGACGCCCAAAGAAAAAACTAGAGGCTGAAATTGAAGGGCAACCGAAAATAAGTGACATGTTCAAATCACTTAAAAAATAACGTGATATATATAGTAATGGTATCTCGAAAACAAAGGAAACACGAACTTGTAGATGATCTATTACCTATTATAAATAAACGTCTTGATGAAGAACGTCACGTAGCACGTGTAGAGATGTGTATGATACTTTCTAAAGAATTATATATGAATTCAAAATTATTATGTCAGTTTATCCCAGATTCATCTAAATTTTGTAAAGGTTTCAAAAAGGATGGTACACCGTGTCTTGCAAGGTCCAAAGATAACGGAATGTGTGGAAGTCATATAGATCAACCACAACTTATGGGACCTATAGAAATGAGTCCTAAAAACAGTGATGGTATACGACATACACATAGTTTATCAGAATGTATATTTAAACCTGGGTGTCCGGCGTGTGAAGTGTCAAGAAAGGGATTTAGAGAATTGCGTGGAATAATGTAATAATGAATAAATCAGCTATTCTACTAACATCGATTGATACTTTTTATAATATACCCGAGAATAGAGCTACACTTTTAGATATTTTAAATAAAACGGGTGGTATTTCTTTAAGAAATCTCGAATGGTTTATAACAAATTATTCAAAGAAAAACAATTTATCATATAAAACGACTGACGGTAAAATATTTAGTGTACACTGTGCATATAAATCGAGTTTAGACGGGTATAGTAAAAAACTTTTTGATCCGTTTTGTCGTTCATCTAAAATATCATATACTGTACCGGGTACATCCAATGAAATACATACGACTGTTGCACAGCTGAATTTCATAAGATGGTGTATAAAAAATAACATAATCGAGTATATACACGATCATAAAAATGATCTTTTTTCTAAACAAGTGTCATGATACCATTGTCAAAAATGAATGTTTGGTACCCTACATAATATAAATGTAGCGTGTAATCACTCGTAAGACCTTCTTTCATAGTAACATCTAAAACAGTTCTGTTTGATTGTAACCGACTAAAATCCAACATTCCCGATGGTTCCACATTAATAGGATTCATCGAGAATGTATATGTATAAATGTTTCGCAAAGGCCGTGATAAACGACTAGAAAATGGAACAACATATTTAAAATATTTATGATCACTATCTTTAACATTTGGTATATCTTCACCATTTACAAATATTTTTGCACTTGACATAGGTGGATTGTAAAATTCGTTATTTACGGAATATTCTACATTTGAAGAGAAATTATACCTATTTGCAAATACGTTTGCAAGTAAAGTTGTACCACCTTCATATGTATTTTCGTTCTCAAACGCGTTTTGTCTGAAAAACCAATTAAGTGTTTTTACCGGTGTTTTTGGAACAAGTTCAAGTTTTGCGTTTTGTACACCCACTGGTATGTCCAAATTGGGGTGTTTTTTAACACTATCGGTAACGAGAACATGTCTTTTATTTGTTATATAAGTACGTTCAATTGGTTCGAGTGCTATTTCTTCGGTAACAATATCAAAACTATTTATAGTCAAGGTATTTGTTTCATTTGTAAAAAAAGATTGTTTATGAAATTCAAACTCAAATTGAAGTTTTTGTTTATGTATAGCGCAAGTTGGAAAATACGGACGATTTGGTTTATTTGTTTCATATTCATCACTTTCATACTTACGGGAAAAGAGTAAAGGTATAGGAATATAAACACGTGATTTATTTTGAACTAATATTTGGTTACCAGATAATAAAGATGTATCTTCTGCATTATTTCTATTTAACGTGTACCTCTTTGTTCTTTTTTCTGATTCATCGAGGTATAATTCATCGTATATAATTCCCCAATCACCATGAAACTTTTCAACAACCGTTTCATCGACACGCATGGTTACAGATTTAAAAATATGTCTTCCAATTTGATCTGCGTAATAACTATCGGAACCCGTTAAAGCTGGTAATTCAAATGTTACGTACATATTTGCTAAAAGATCTCCCATATTTCTCGGGTTATACATGACCTTTATAGTTTCACCAAAAGGCCAAGATGTTGAAGAACTACTTGGTTTATTAACATTTAAACTTTTATGAAATTTTGTAAAATTAGCGTGTTGTTTATGTTCATACTTAAAGAATGAATGAATAGGATCATCTTCCAAAAGATACGTATCTTGTTTACCAATTGCATTAAGTGATAGTATAGAACCTGTATTTGGTCCAGATGTATCACACATACTTACTACTTATTGTTTATATATTTTTAAATCCCTTTTCCACATATCGATATGTGACATTTGTTGTAATGTGTCAAGCTCTATTCTTGATTTTGTTGTTTCTTCCCTGATACTTTGTATAGCTTCGAGTGTATACTGATACGTTTTGATATTCAAGAGATATTCATACGAACCATCGATTTTATCGAATATTTTTTCCATTTCACATTCGAGTTCTACCCGTTTACGTCTGAAAACAATTAGTTTTTCATGAATAACCATATCAATAAATTTCGACATATTTTCAAGTTTTTTAGTTTTTTCTTTTAAGACATGTATAAGGTGTGCTTTTCTTTTTTTATACGTCTCTGACCGTATTTTAACAAAATCTGCGAGAATTTCTTCTGGACTTTCGTATTTATGAATACCCTTTGTCGGATGAAATAAGTGCATATTTGATACATGAAATGTCTTCTGAAGTTTAAAATCTTTTATAATATCGTTACCCGTGTATCCTTCAATACTAAAATTAACATCATCCGTCGTACTGTTATTCACGTAATTCGTAATCTTTTTCTTTTCGATAAGGGTATCGAGATACTCTTTATAGTCTTGTGTCCAACGTCCCGGTGGAAGTTCGGTTACTATTACATTTTTACCCGAAGATTTCCACACACCCTCTGTTATCCACAACCCATCTTCATTACTAAACACGCGACCTGTGAATTTATCGAACCATGGTTTCATTGGTATTATATTTTCACCATTAATTACACGTTCAATATTATGTTTAATATCTAACGGGTTAAATGGTGGTATATACGAACTAAATCCCGTACCTATACCCTCGGTTCCATTTACTAAAACAGTTGGTAAAATAGGAACATAATAGTCGGGTTCGATCTGTTTACCGTCGTCGTCGAGATAGTTTAGAACTGGATCATCTTTAGGATCAAAGAGTATTCTCGCATTTTTAGTCAATTTTGTAAATATATACCTGGTTTGACTCGCGTCTTTACCACCCATGAGACGTGTACCGAATTGACCACATGGTTCGAGTAAATTGATATTATTTGACCCCGTAAAATTATGTGCTAATTTTACAATAGTATCTGCCAAAGATACTTCACCGTGGTGATACGACGTTTTTTCAGAAACGTACGCGGCTAATTGCGCAACCTTCATTTCGGACGTAAGATTCTTTGTGAAACACGCGTATAACACTTTTCGTTGAGACGGTTTTAAACCATCGGAAACGTGTGCAATAGACCTTTTCAAATCAGCAAGACTGAAATTAACAAGATCCTTATGAATAAAGTCGGAAATACCGAGACGTTCAACGTTTCCATACGGTACTTCAAGTTCAGACGCCTTCTTTTCTGTACTTTCAAGTAACCACGTTTTACGTAAATCTGATTTTGTTTTATCAAACGCAAGAATAATTGAATCGTCCATAGTTTCATCCGTGTCGAATTGAACGGTAAGATCTTTTATTTTTTTAAAGTATTCGCGTGCTTCCGCAGACGTGGATGTACCGAGACCCTTATAATATTTAATTTTCCAACCTTGTTTACCGTTACCGTACCATTGTCTGAACGTTGAATCTGTATAAAATGATTTGGTTTCTGAACCTTTTGTCGCTTTTATGATTGGTGTGACCATACTCACGACAAAATTAAGTTTGAGTAAACTCGGCCAGAAATAGTGAATCATGTTAAGAATGAGACCTTTGATATGACTTCCATCGTTATCCGCATCAGTCATGATCATGAGTCGCCCGTATCTGAGTTCGGAGAGTGATGTATACACTTTCCCTTGTTGAAGTCCCAAAATCTTTTTAAGGTCGTTAAACTCCTTGTTTTCTGTAAGTTGTTTTACACTCGCGTCACGTACATTCTTACATTTACCCCGAAGTGGGAAAACACCGTAATGATCGCGCCCAACAACCGAAAGACCCGCAATTGCAAGTGTTTTTGCAGAATCACCTTCAGTAACAATAAGAGTACACTTACCAGAGTGTGTAGTACCGGCCTTATTTGCATCGTCGAGTTTTGGAATACCCGTTATTTTTGATTTACGAGACCCATCCGTTTTTTTCAATTCTTTCATTTCACGAAACTTTGATAAAGCCATGAGTTCCGATTGAATACCCGTTTTTAGAATATTCTTTATAAACGTTTTTGGTGGTTCAAATTTACTCCCGAAATCTTGTGGCTTGAGTGTACACTCCGATTTAACCTGACTACTAAAACTCGGATTGACAAGTGTTGCTTTTACAAAAACAAAAAATGCGTTCTTAACCTGTTGGGGTCGAAGTTTTATCTTCTTTGCCATATCTTCGATAATACCGTTTGCGAGTATTCCGGAAACGTGGTCAACGTGTGAACCACCTTTTGTGGTACATATACCATTCACAAATGATACGTGTTCAAAACCATCATCTGAAGGTGCGATACACACTGACCATCTATCACTCGTAAATGTACATATTTCATCTGATTTCGTGTACATTTTTGCGTACGTATTGAATGTTGCTTTAGGTAATGCGTCACCTTGAAATTTCACTTTACAATTTTGTGACGTACAAATATTCGCATCATATACCCGCTTTTCAAATATTTTGTATATAGAATCATCCATTTTTGACATACCAAACCGTTTCCAATCGGGGACGAAAGTAATAGAAACGCTCGACGTAGCATTCGAATACTTTTTTATTTTGGGTGTACCACACGTTCTCATATTATCTGACCATTCTTGTGTATATATACACTTGTTTTCACCATCTTTAATTTTTATAGAAAACATCGATGAATAAACATTTGTAAGTTTTGCACCGTATCCATTACGTCCACCCACGAGACGTTTTTGTGTATCGTCATAATTTGTACTCGTGAGTAAATGACCAAACGTCAACTCCGGATTCCATAAACCTTCCTTTTCGTGCATTTTAACCGCGATACCACCCAAAGGTCCATTATTTTCAATGGTTATTTGACCAGTCGTTTTATCAATAGAAACATTGAGTGACGTTACATTTTTTGGGTACATGGAGTTTCGGTCGATCGCGTTTACTAAAATTTCATCGAATATTTTTAAAAGTGCTGGTGAATACACTACCGTTTTCTTTTCAAATGAATCATTTTCATAAATCCAATAAGGTTCCGCTACACGTGAAACGGGTCCGACGTATGAATCTGGACGCTTTAAAATATGCTCCACGTGTGTGAGTTTTTGAATACTTTCACCCATTTATGTTATATAAAGTCGTTTATTTAAGTATATTTTTAGTCCTTCGAACCAGTATAATAATTCATCTTTTGTTTTTGACTTGGGTCTCGAATATATATTTTTTATACGACCACACTCGCGGTGTCTAAGTGATACAGGGTTAATATTTTTATAAGACGTTATATAACATGCATAACAGACACGTTTTATATTTGTACCAAAAAATTTCAGATATTCAATATTGTTATATGTAAAAATAGGTCGCATTTTTCTATATTCTCGAACAAGTATACGTTCTTCTGTCGTTTTTGTATGTACACACGGCTCTAAAGGGCATTCACACAAATAACACTCTTTTGTCCACTTAAGATTCATTTAAAAGTAAAAGGTTTTATCTTTTATATTACTCACCTAAAGTGAAGCTATATGTTCTTTTAAGTCTTATAAAGAACCACATCTTTTACTAACCTAAGTTATTTTATTTTTAGTATAAATTAAGATGTCGCAATACTTTCTACCGACCGTGATTCAAACGAATTTTAGTGATACTAAAAATGTACTCACTAAAAAACATCAATCGAATATTCAAAGTTACGATGACTGTTTACGTGTATCTAAAACTTTAAAAACAAGTAAAAAAACACCAGAGGAAATGGCGATAATTCTCGATAAAATGAGGAAAAAGAAACTTGAATGTAAAAAAACAAGACCGATACAGGTTTTAGATTCTGTACCTAAACAGGACGTTTCTGAATCCCGTAATATATGTAAAGCATTTACATTATCAGGAAAAAAATGTACATTCAAAGCTGTTTGTGGGGATTACTGCAAAAAACATAGAATAGATGATCAAGTGTTAGGAACTAGACCAAAAATAAATATTTCCTTATTATAAAAAAATGTTAGATCAAGAAACACTCAGACCTGTCATAATAGCCATGGCACTTTATCTTGCAATTTCAAAAATCGTACCAGAACTTCTTAAGAAACCAACCAATATTAAATTTATCGATGATATCGTTGCCATGCTCATTGCCCAGAGAGGCTCACTCATGTCCGGTGCCATCCTTACCGGTGTTATCACTTTCCTTACTAATTACATTGGTGATGAATTCTTGTAATACATTTTCTTTACACGTCAACATGTGAGTCCTCGGATGTTCCATATACCTTACTTTCTTGGTATATGCATCTTCCATAAATTCACGCAATTGTTTTTCATTTGGTTTCCCCCATTCCATACCAGCCTTAAATAGAAAATCATCTTTTACCAAATACTGAAGACCACACTCAATTAAGTATGGTGTTTTGACATATTCAGGTGCGCCACCATAATCAGTTATAATAACAGGTTTGTTTCGTAAAGCTGCTTCGACTGCACCCATACCAACACCTTCTGAACTCGAAAAACTGATATAACAGTCTCCCATTCCATGTATTTTTTCAATTTCTTCATCTGATATGAGCCCGTTTATAAAGGTAACATTAGGTATTCGTGCTTCGACGGGTTGATTACACGTTGCTTTTACCAATAAACGTGAATCTGGTTTATTCATACGTACGAATGTTTCTATGATTTTATTAAAATTTTTACGTGGGTCATGAACATTACCTATATGGTAAAACGTATACGGTCTCTTATCGGGTATATGTGCGTGTATAATGAAAAAATCTTTATCAGGAAACTGTTTCTTAAAAACTTTTCTACAGAATTCGCTCGGTACAGCAATTCTATCGAATAAGTCAAAAAGTTTACCATAATCTTCGTGTACTGTTTCTGTTTCACATACTGTCATACACGTCACGTGTTTAATTTTTCTTTTTATTTCTGGTATTTTATCTAACCAGTATGGTACAGGTAAAGCAAATATAAACGCTCTTTCACATTCTGGTATTTCGTTTTGAATTTCTATATATTTACTTCGTGGGAAAAGGTTCATATATTTTTTGCAGTGTTGACCTATACCGCTCAGGGGAGTTGGGCCAATGAATAACATTTAGTATAAAGATAATCTTTCTTTTATATATATTACACGATGGACTCTATCCGAAAACAAATTGATAACGCACTCGAGCGACCAAAAATTCACAAAGAAACCGTCTACGGTATCCTTAGACAAATAGTTGATGTAATCGAACCACCAGCTCCAACCCCCGCCCCAGTAAAGGCTGCCGCCCCAGTAAAGGCTCCAGCGCCACCAGCGCCACCAGCGCCACCAGCGCCACCAGCGCCACCAGCTCCAGCGCCACCAGCTCCAGCACCAGCACCAGCACCAGAAACACCAAAGAAGAAAGTTGTTAAACGTGTCGTTAAAAAGAAGGTTGTGGAATCGAAGGAGTAAATTTATTTTTTACAAATATAAATCCACCTATTACCATTGTTATGAACAGTATTAAGTAACGTAAAGGGTACTTTTTCTTTTTTTCTATTTCCATTTTTTCGATATCCTCCTTATCTGGAAGTTTTTTAACGTTTACGTTAAGATCATCTATCTTCCCGATAAGTTTATGTAAAGCTTCAAGAATTTGAACCTCTCTATTTACAGGTTTTTCCTTAACGTCTATGGTTGTAACTTCGAGAATCATGTACCAAGATGCATCTGGTTGTAATGTTTTATAATCACTATCACCCTGTAATTCATTTATTTCAAAATGAAGTTTCTGTAAAGATATAGGGTTAAATAAGTTTGTCTGTCTTGGAAACGCTTTCCATTGTTTATCGCGCATTATAAAGTCGTTACTTCCAGTAAAATTTCTTTCTAAAGCTATACGAGCGAGAATCTGACCATTACGTTCATTTAATATTTGACCCCTTTTTGGTATATCGTCGCATATTATATCTACATATTTTGCAACGTTTGTTGTTCCTAGATCATTTTCACCTATCTGTGTTACATAAAATTCAACTGGTTTTAGACCACATACTTGTGTCATTTCTTCCAAGTGTAAATTTGATTCAAGTGTAAGATCTATACTGAATGTGTTATTAGAACCATTTACAAAATCGGAATCTATAATTATATATTGAACCTTTTTAGGTAAGTCCTGGAGTGAAACCATCTTGTATTTAGTATATAAAAAAATAAATATAAATAACAGCAGTAATGTTTTCGTTTTATTCGAGTGTGTGTAATTTATTATCACCTCGACCAAAACCCGAACCTACATCTATAAAAATGTGTGAAAATGACTATATCATATCTAAAAATGAAGCGAATGAAATAATCATTTTAGAGGTTCCTAAGAAACCTAAGTTTACATACTTCTAATGAAATGTATAAAAAATGAAATGGACGACTACATTGCCTTACACACGTACGACTATAAACTCTCGTTTTGTCAAGCGACAAACGAACTCCCGAGTGACATGCAAAGACTCGTATGGGAAAAACTTAATACGTACGAATCACGTGATCTCGTGTGTCCGGGAGCCCCTCAACGAGCCTCCGGAAATCCACGATTCTCAAAAGAGAGACTCGAAACTCTGGTTAACCGATGGAGAGAAAAGTGGGGCGAACCTACTCCGTGAAAGTATGAATACACTTGCGCGTGAACAAATGTGTTTAAATGATTACGAGCGTAGTGAATACGATTCATATTCACTCGTACTTTATAAATTACTTCTGGATGATCTTAAATACCAAAGACGTGAATTACAATATTCTAATATTTTCGGTGATAAATGGAGAAAAACACCCGTAAATACGAGTAATTTATTAAATATTCATAGACGTATATATGAAGTTGAGAAGAGCTGTAAAGATTTTATAAAAAAGGAACGCGCATTTAAGAAAAAGTATTTTCAAGATGAAAATTATATTATTAAAGGTATAGATATAGAGTAAATAAATTGTAATATGTTAAACATAATAAATCCGTATACTAAAACCGTCAGAATATCATGTCCTACTAAACGTAAAGAAGGTATAGCCGAATACGAACAAGTCAAGGCTAAAATCAAAAAGTCGACTTTACAATACGGTGTAGCTATTTCGACGTATAACTTCATTTTTCATACACCCATTGACGGTGTATCTGCTACTTTAGGGACAATTGCATCGTGTATTTATGTAGACTCGTTGTCATCATACGTCGATAATATTGAAAGAATACCCGTTTTGAATAAACGATTATTGTTACCGACGTGTCTCGCACTAGCCGAATCTTTGTGGAACACATCGGAATTACCGTTTGATTTTAATATGGGGGCAACTTTATTTGGGTTTTTGGCGTATAAAATGGCATTTTATCAAATTGTAGCCGAGGAAATATTGATGTACAGTGAAGACCTAAGTGATATAGATCAATTATAATAAGTATACTATAAAAAAAATGTCTTCTCTCATTTACGAACTTACAAAACAATCTGTCAGTCTTGAAAGACTTGACAAACTTGACGGTGTTCTTTCGAGTTTTCGAAACGATCAATTTTCAACTGGTACACCTTCTCAAGTATATGGTGTTAAACCGAAACACAATTTTCCAATTGAGTGTAACCCCAAAGAACTTGATCATATTGCGTATGTTGGTATATCTGCATTCAACGATAAACTTCACTTAGTGGACTTTATGTATGAAGAGAAATACGAAGATGGTAGTCGAATGGGTATTATTGAACCATCGTTACGGATGTTGTCAAAAGATAAATTGGGTACTATGATTGCTCCACGACACGTCCCGGAAGAGTGGGTCGAGTTCTGGATGAATTACTTTAAAAAAGAATTTAACTGTCAAAAAACTTTATTACAATTTGTTGAAAAAAATAACCTTCACGGAAGTGTTGATTGGACGGAACTTTATAACTCGTTTCCTGAAAATATGGACTTAAAACTTAGCAACTAATGTGTAATATAATACGATGAGCCTTACTTACGAACTCCTTAAAAACTGTACCACGATTGTTGAACTTTTCGATGTTAATGATCTCTTTTCTGAATTAGCCGGTGAAAAATGTAAAGTATACGGTTTACGCGCTGATTTTGGGTATCCTACACACCTCATTCCTAAAAGTACGTATAAGTATATTGCGTATATTGGTATTTCTAATAGAAAATTGGAAACATCGTATGGTCAAGCCCAATTTATTGAATTTTACTATGAACCTAACGATATTGGCGTTTTGGAACACTTTTTTGATATGTACCTCGAAAGTGAGAAAGACATTCTTAAACAGTGTGGGTGTAAAGGTGATGAAGAATTTACCGTCGAACTTTTCCCAAGTAAAATCACGAAAAAGAACCTCATGTTTTGGAAATGGTATTTAGATGAACAATATGGCGTTAACGATAAGATTTCTTTACGTGATTTCCTTGACGATTATGAAATTACGTACCAAATCGACCACGATCGATTATACGATCATTTACCCGAAAATATTGACGATTTGGATAATGAGAGTGAATACACGTCGGATTCTGAATCCGAACTCGAAGAAGGTGAAATAAGAACCTAAGTACGAGATTATAAAATAATCGAGAAAAAAAATGCGTCCAAACTGTGTATACGAAAACTGTCTCTGTCGCCAAGGAAAAAACGGGTTTTGTATAAAACACCGTGATATTGGTGAAGCCGTAGAAGCCCTTTTACTTTTAAGAAAAATAACAAACCTAAGTTGTAATGAAACAAAATAAAAAATTAATATATTAAAAATGGACGCTCTTACCACGTTAATGCAAACGCTCGACCTCAATTCTAAGATAATTTCTGAAGGCGATTATCTTAAAATGTGTGATTCGATCAAAAAGATTCACGATTATATAAAATACGAAACGGATTCTGAAAGCGATGAAGAAGAAGAATTTAGAATTCGACGTGTTGATATACCCATACCCTTTTCCCCGATGCCCCGTCTTCCACCATTTGGGGATAATCTTGACGATCTTACGATATACGATACGGTACCACCACCACTATCAAGACGCGGGGATTATGTACACCCCGACTTACCGGAGATACAAACACCACCACCTGTTCCGGAACAGTTACGCGATTACGAACTCGAAGATGAACTTATGGAAGTAAATAGATTAATCCATGAAACGTTAAAAAAGATTGAAAAATTAAAACATAGGCGAAACGTGACGAACTTTGTTCGCCAAGAAGCTGTGAAACGACGCGCACGGGAACTCGGTATTCGGTTATCCCGATATACGGTTGGTTCACTTTTAGATTCGGGACACGACGTTGGTGATGTACGTATGTTCTTCATGAATTACCTGGAAGACTATAACGATGATATCGATAGACAACACGAAGAATTATCCGAGACGTTAAAAGAACTCGAGTACGATAAAACAGCTATAATAGATGAACTTATAAACTTTTAATTGAATATCATTTTACACCATTTTTCGTTAATATTGCCGAAAGGTGAATACTCAAAGAGTAAATGTATTAACGCCCCTGAAATAATTAAAACACCAGTACCCTTATAGATATATTTTGTAATACCCAGGACCAAAACTTGTAACATGAGACCAATGAAGAGAGCTTCCATCAGGACAGTGGTAAATGGTCGCATTTTTTATATAATAGTATACTATATAAAAAAATGGATTACCAAGGAATTGGAATGTTAGCAGTTATCGTCGCCTTTATGGCCATCTTCGTCTACATACTTATGAGTAGATCTAAAGCTTCTTCGTCTGGACAAATTGGTCCAGAAGTTTCTAACATGAAAGTAGAATAAATTAAAATTAAATCTCGTGATATATAAAATGATACAGGTTGTTATTATCATTCTATTTATCATATTTTTGGTATATAGTATACGTTGTTTGAATAAGAGTGAAACGTATACGATTAATAAACTTTATATTTCGTGGGAGAATAAAAATTACGTTGAAGAGTCTGTAGAGAAATGGATACTTGTTTTAGTAAATTCGGATGGGGATGAGTTACACAAGATTGAAAATACAGACATTGAAAATCGTATGAATTATGAACCCGTAAATATTAAGTTTATTGATGTTAAGGATTTTGACGGGAAAATATTTGGTGATAATCAACTTAAAGTATATTATAATAAAATAAGTGATATTAATTTAGCTATAACTACAAATATTAGATTTGACGGAACTGATTTTACTGCTAAGTTATCCGATATAGAATATATAGATTCCAATTTACCAAACAAATTTGTAGACGCTGATACAAATATTGCAAGATACGTTTGGTACGGGTACGAAAATTCGACGGTTGAGACGATTTGGCAACAAGGTGGAGAAAAAATTATACTCACGGAAACGCCTATACAAACTATTGCAGTATACTTCGGTGATGAAAATATTACAAAGGATCTACGTGATAATAGTATCGAATTCAGAGGAAGATGGGAAGACCCGTCTTACAACATACACCCAGTGTCAAGTTCTAATGGTCCAATACATAAAATCTTTAAGGACTCTCAAGCTCGTTATAATCGCAACGATTTACAAAATGCTACGTGGTTTAGGTCGACAGATGACACTTTTCATGGACAAGGTAAATATACGGCTTGGGTTCAGATAGATCTAGGTAAAGAGTACCCTATTGATAAAGTTGTTGTGGATCGAGGTTCTCACGGAGAAGGTGGTTGGGACAGTAATTGGGTGGGAACGTTTGTTAAGTTAAAGAATGCAAATGGTGTAGAAGTTTCGCGATCAACAGATAAAGTTGCAGTTAATTACCAAGAAAGTGAAAAAACATTTACTTTCCCTAAAAAAACTGCAAAGGTTGACTGTATAGGTATTGGTGGTGATACATGGGGTGTGTGTAGTCAGACCTGTGGACCTAACGGTAAACAAACGAAAACCTTTAAAAAAGCTGCACCAGCAAGAAATGGGGGTTCATGCCCACCGGAATACGAAGAACGAGCGTGTAATAGGAAACTATGTGAATACGATGAATTGAAATCAGGAAGAAATTTTGAATATATACGGCATTCTCCTGCACAGGAATTCATTTTCTCGAACGCTAAAGACACGATACAAGCAAGTGAATATGCAGTGACCAAGGCAAGTGTTACTGATTTTACTAATCTTAAATCTGCTACAGGCGGTTCTGGAATATTTGGAGGAAATTACGTTCATTACTGGAGAATTAAATATACATATCCCGATTCAGTTATCGAAGATACATTTGATCCTAACACAATAAAAGTAAAAGGCGAGTATTCGGTTACGATAGAAACTGGTAGTGATAATAACCAAGGGTATGTACTAGTAAACAACAAAAGGGTAGGATCATATTCTTCGAAGGGTACAATTGGTGGTGGTACATTTAACGGTGGAACGTTTAGTAAGTCCGGTAATAATTTCAAACCGCAAGTGGATATAGATATATTTTTCTATCATAAAAAAGACGAACCAACCAATAATGATGTGAGAATACTATTTAAAGGTCCGGGAATGAATTCGTCTACAAACGATTTTAAATCATTTAAAAGTCTAAATTCTAATCCACCTCCTCCACTACCACCACCACCACCACCACCTCCTCCACCACCAGTAGGAGGAGGATCAATATGTGATATAATTGATATGTCCAAAGGGCATGATGAGTTGTTTGCGTACGCACAGTGTATGGACATGATGGATGATCCTTTTATGAGTCATATATTGACTGACGATCCATATTTTTTTGAAATGATGTTTGGTCACGTGCTTGAGGACAGCCTCGGCTTTGGCAGACTACCACCTCCTCCACTACTACCACCACCTCCACCACCACCACCACCACCACCTCCACCACCTCCACCTCCACCTACACCCACCTATACAGTTTCTCACTCTACCAGCACTTCTCTAAGAGGAGACAACGCTCCAGTACTGACGGTGAAGATCACAAACATTAAGAACGCACACAGTTCGTTCACCGTCACGTTGGTAAATCCCTGGGGAACTACTATAAAAACGCGTACTTTGGCGAAAGGAGATACCGGTTTCACTTGGACTATGACCGACGCCCAACACCCCATCGGTTCATACACCTATGTTATTAAACTTAACGAAACGCAAACCGATGAATTCGTAGCAGTATTCGAAGAACCACCTCCTCCACCACCTTCAGCACCAATAACTCCAGAAATTCTGTCCGCTAACTCATCTGGGAAGTACACTGTATCATCCTCTGATGAAGATGATAACAAAGAGAATTATCCAATTTGGGCGAGAGGAAATGACGCTTGGAAGGCGTTCGACGGAAAACATGACACACGCTATATGAGTACACGCGGCAGACCCGGTATACTCGAGGGGTATGGAGTATTAGTCGACGAAGCATCTGTATATTCTAGGTTCTATCCTTATAAGTACAAAGGAAGCGAAAGCAAAACGTGGTTGGGAAAAGCTGGGTGGACGCCGAGTACATACTCAAAGAAGTCTTTGGGTGGTGTAGAGGGAGAATGGATAAAAATCAAACTCTCGCGGCTCCCGAATGCTTTCACACCACAAACTGTACGTTTTCAAACAATGTCAAAAGGAGCCCTTGGTAGTACACCACCATCCCAATGGGTTACTATGGGAAGTAATGACGATGCAAATTGGACAATATTACACACGGAAACTAACCCATCTTGGTTGGTAAGTAAAGACGGTAAAAATTGGAGTAACCCATACAATCAAGATCATTCGGATTATGGACTCTTATACGAATATTCTTTTAAGAATGTAAAAGCCTATTCATACCTTGCTATTGTTGTTACCCATATCGATGGGTCGCCGAGAGGTAGTGGTTTTTCATTCACAACAAATTGGACAATATCAAAACTTTTATTTATAGGTCCAAAGCCTCCTTCTCACTCATGGATTGAACATAAAAATAAAAAATATAACTACAGCGGTTTGAACGGTAAATTTGTAAATTCTGATGACATTCCGGGAGAAAGCATAACGGGGGAATCTCGTGTTATGGGTTTAAGTGTCGATGAATGTAAACTAATGTGTAACGATTTAGAACACTGTAATTCTATCCAATACGACTCTGAAAACTTTTATATGAGTTCGACCCGTGGAAAGGTCATCACCAAAGAATCTGAGTGTCTTATCACGAGTGCTACTGTAGCAGGCACCGGAATTCCGGAAGATACAACATACTTTACCAGTAGCGCAACACCTATATTTCAGAAAAGCATTACTAAATCGTATTTGTCGACACAAGAAAAGTATCTTGCCGAACAAGAGGAGAAACAGGCCAATATGGCCGCTTATACTGGTGGTCGATGATAACTTTTGCGTGTTGTTCATGTTATAATTCCATAATAATATGCGAGTTCACTCACTGAAAAGTTTCCATATGAAACAAAAAATTGTTCACCGCGTCTAACAGACCGAGTTGAACGAAATACTATATATTCATCTATACATTCTAAGTCATAATCAAAATCTTTATTGGTAGTCGTATCGTGATTAAACAAATCTAATAATGGGTATAATCCACATGACATTTCACTATACATACTTCTCGTCCTTACAATATCTAAAAAATAGAGTGCAGTTTGTCTATCACACCATTTAAATTTACGTAATCGTGCTTTGGCATACGGATATTCGGTTAATTCCTCAGTCTAATTCCATTTTACAGAATAAAAATATATACTACTAATAAATGAAAACTTCATCCGGACTTTTATTAGGGGTACTTTTCACACTCGTTGTAGTTATAGTTGCCGTCGTAATATACTTTAATACCAGACCAGAAGAAGAAAAACCAGGAACTTCGACTGGTCCCAGTAGTCCCACTTTACCTAGTATAAGCGATCTTACAATCGCTCAAACACTTTCATCAAACTCCGATTCGGAAACGTATACGATCGAACCATATACGATCGAATACGCTGATGGTGATAACGAAAAGAGTTTATCAAAAAACGTTACGTTTACATTAAATTGGGAGAATAAAGATGGTTTTGATACTGTATCAAGAATTCGGGTTGAACATTATATCAGAGGTACAGATAATGTACTTCAAACTGTTGAAGTGAATGATAATCAGAAATTAGACGGAATTTGGGATTATGCATCAATATCAGTTAAAATAAGTGGTTTACCAGATGACAACACTGCTCAGTATAGTTTTGTTGGTGACAATATGTTTAAAATAATAGCAACATACGGTGGTACTAATGAACTTATATTATACGATGGTACTGGAGAATTAGGTGAAGGTGAAACCCATCCACCCGAATTAGTAATTAAACCAGGAGATTTAACTGCAACCATTGATATGACCGGGGAAAAAACAGTAGTATATAGTGTATCTCTTATCGGTGGTACTCGTGATACCTTTAAGAATATAGACAATACATCGTATACATTTACTGCCACTTCCCTAATAAATGACGACGATGGCCAACCATATAACATTTCTACTCTTGAAGGTATAGAGTTAATTGCACAAGATACTACCGGTACAGAATTTAAATTTAAATATGGAATACTTCACCCGGTTATAGAGGATCGTGGTAAGTATGTAAGTGCAGAATTAAACACAGTAGCCAAGAAATGGACATTATTTAATGTCGATGCAGAAGCCGCCGCATCTAAAATTACATTCGTGAATAGTAATTTAGATAAATCAGGAGACGAAACCCCCGGTGATACTTATAGAATGTTAAGAATATCTAAACCAAAATGTATAACTTCCGATGACGGTTGTAGCGGTGTCGACGGGAAACCAACTGATACAGAAGCCATAGATACACAATTCTTATATTTATACGGTGACCACACACCCCAAAATCCGGGGAAAAGTTGGTTAGGACTAACTGGTCGTACGAGGGAAGAATCACCCATGAAACATTGGAAAATTGAGGAAACGATAATAGAATAAATTAAATTAAAATAAAATATATACTACTAATAAATGAAGTCCTCGGATAATACTCTTTTATTAGCAGGACTATTTGTACTTATCGTGGTTATAATCGCCCTTATTGTTTATTATACCAGACAAGGAGAAACTAAAACTGTAGAACAAACGAGTGATACTACCAAACTTACAGTTGAAAATTTAACTTTTGAACGAACACTTAACCCCGATCCAAGTGTCGGTGACGGTGTCAGTGGGTATACTATAGAACCATATGGGGTCGAGTACGCAGGACGTGCCAATTATACGGAGTTATCAAAAAACGTTACGTTTACGATGAAATGGACGAATGCACCCGGATTTAATAATGTTGTAAAAGGATTTAAAATTGAACACTATGTAGGTACCGATAAAAAACATACGTTTGAATATAATTCTGAGATTACTGATGTTAATGAAGAAGAATCAATAAGTTTTAGTAACTTTGGGGATTGTATCGTTAAACTCACGAGTGCAAATTGGACAACACAAGGAAATGTTATTGGACAAAACAAATTCAAACTGTTTGCGGTTAGAACAGATGAAACTGCAGATAATATACTTTACGACGGTACCGTCGCAACAACGTTTCCACCCGAATTAAAAATTTCCGAAGCCCAATTATCCGTGACGTTGAGCATGACAACACCAGAAACGGCAACATTTAAACCTGAAAAAGAAGACGGTACATCAACCAGAGCGGTTATTTATAAAACCGTCTATGATATTTCTAATGAACACACGACCTTAACTAAAAATGGTATAGGTATTTACTTAGAAACCGTCGAAAACACGAATAATAAACATTTTTACTTTCAGTACGAAGATGGTAAATATCTTTTAGAGGATTTATCAAAGGGTGTCCCAACTACCACGAAACTAAAACTTAAAGTTGAAATCGTCAACAAAGAAACTGGTACATTAATAGGAGAAATAAAAAAAGTAGGTGAGGATAAATATTTATCTTCCCCCGAAAATGGAACATTGGGCTTATATGCAACAAATGATGCACGTATAACTGAAAAAATTTTTGCCGGATTCAAGTGGACGTTTAATGAACGTATCTCTAAAACTCTTATGCCACATGGGGGAGCTGACTTTGAACCGAGAGACACACGGGCGATGTTTGGATATACCGTTTGTGTTTTCGGTGACGATGCGTTTGTTGGACATCCGGGTTATGTGGACGTTACTCTTGTAGATGATAAGGATAAAGGTGGACGCGTACACATATATAGACGAAACACTACAGGTGTTTGGGAGTTTAAGAAAACGATTACTTCTTTGATTACGGGTACTTATCCCGTAAAGGGTGCACAGTTCGGGTGTTCTATTTCTATTTCTAAAGATTATGCAGTTATCGGAGAAAAATATAACACGGCATTTCGGAAAGGTAAAGTATATATACTTAAAAGGGATGCTGATGGAAATTGGGAGACAAGAACACAAGGAGTACTAAATAATGAATCGATTTCCGATGAACAAAAACAAAGGTACCCTATATCTATAGAAGGGACCACTGTGAACGAACTTTTCGGTAGCTCAGTTGCTATATCTGATAAGTTTTTAGTTGTTGGTGCACCAGGTGCTGAGGGATACACAGGGAAAGGAAGTATAAAATTATATAAGTTTATAAATAAAACTGGTGCCATCTCGGTGGAATTCCGGGATGGAAAAGAAGGGAAAACTAACGGTGAACTATTTGGGCATGCCGTTGATATCTCCGGTGATAGAGTAATTGTTGGAGCACCCCATAAAGGTGGTGTCGCCCCCGATAAATCTTGCGATCCTAATAGTATTGAAAGGGCTCACTGTCCCGACACCTCGACAACGAATGCAGTGAAGACTGGTTCGGTATCTATATACAAAATCGGAAGAGACGAAAATCTCAAAGAGAAACTGGTCCTTGAACGTGAAATTAACCCACGGACGTCGTCGACTCAACCAGAGGGAAAAACATTTTTTGGGGAGTCCGTTGCTATTGACGGTATGATTGCAGTCATTGGAATGCCTGGGAAGAGAGGTTATTCAACACTTCAAACGGACAACGCGAATGTGGGAGCTGTATATGTATTGAAAGGGGATGGTGATAGAAAAATTAAGAATCTTAATAACCCACTGCCGGTGGTACGATGGGGGTATACCGAAGGGTATGGTGAACTTATATTTGACCGTACGATAACCGATAAGGTTACCGGAGGCGGGGAAGAGGGTGAGGATATTAAGTTGCCCGCGATACCGAATGTACGAAAGAATGGGGAATTCGGTAAATCCGTTTCTATTTCTGGTGATACAATATGTATTGGACAACCAGGTGGAGGTAGTGGAGATGTGTATGTATACAAATACAAATTAGTCAACACTGATACCTACTTTTACGGTGCGTCGAAGAACTCGGTTAACAGTAACGATCCAAAAAATGAGTCCAGAATAAAACTGGACCTTGTAAAGACAATTAAATCACCAACCGATGCTTCGGGTGGGAAATTCGGTAATTCCGTTTCTAATTCTGATGGTTACGTAATGATTGGAGAATATCTCGCTGTTTCATACATATCGGGTGGTCCGTCGTTCGCGAATGTGGGAGCTGCCTATATTACGGCTATCTAGTAAACCTAAGTTAAATAAAAAATAGTCTAAAAATATAAAACTCAAAATGTCAGATTCTATTGAAAATATTCTTATCGGTCTCGTTCGTGATTCGAACGACCACATTGACAAAATAAACAACAGCGTCCTTTCCAACAACGCGTTATTACAAACACTTGTTGAAAAGGTTACAAAAATCGAAGAGGAGAATAAATGTCTTCGTGAAAAGATGGATTCGGTTATCGAAACAAATACACTTTTACGTGATAAGATCGAACACATGGAAAAACCAAAACCAATCACGAAGAAACCGAGTAAAGTTCCTAAAGAACCTAAAATCGAGTGTTCAGCAATGACGGCTAAGGGACATAAGTGTACGAAACCGTGTGTACCCGGTGAAACGTATTGTACATTACACACGAAAATGAACAACAAACCACCCGTTGAACCAAAGAAGAAACGTCCAATTCTAAAGAAGAAAAAGAAAGAGGTCCCCGTACACAATCACAAACCTGGTGAATTACCAACTGAAACGTGTGAATTATGTGAAACTCACGGTGATATATTTGATCCTGATATGCCCGATTCAGAGTTTGAGGAATCTCAGGATGATGGTGATATATCTATAGAGGAAAAGTTACGTAAAATGCTTGACGAAGAAGAGATAAAGTCTGAATAAAAAATACATATAGACATGAAATAAAACAAAACCCATATACTACACCTTACCACAATTTATAAAACTCAAAACAAAAACTTTTTTATTTTATATAAACTCCCTCATAGACTCTGTTCATTCTTAAAAATAATGTTTATATAATTATATGCGTGGTGTTGAACTAAATGTTTTATTATTAATAGTATTAATAATAGTAATTTTATACTATATTTGTGATGTCTCGCTCAAAGACGCCCTCTTTTTATCTCGTATACAAACAGCCGCAAAACATATGGTGACGATGCATCCCATGGTGTCATCGAAGCCATGGAGAGCGCCTCTACCACTTCGAGAAAGACCAAAAGGGGAAGAAATAAAGATATATGTATTGACAAGGAGTGGTTCGAGAGAGGAATGTTTTAAGAAATTACGACAATCATTGGAAAATCAAACATATAAAAATTGGAAACATATAATAAGTAATGATAACCCCGATAATACATATTTAAAACATTATCCAAATATTATAAACGTAAAAAAGCAAAAGAAAGAAGGAGACGACGACTGTCCATACAATTTATATTTGAATAAATTATTGGATGAATGTAAAGATGGTTGGATTATTATATTGGATGATGATGCAAAATTTATAGATGATAAATTCTTAGAAAATTTAGTTGTTAATTGTAAAGATATAAATGAAAATCAAATTATTATATACGATACTTATTATGGGAATGAAAAAAAATTACATCGTGTAACTAACACTTCTGTAAAAGAAGAAGGTTGTGATATGGCAAATTTTGTATTTCATAGTAGCTGTTCGTTAAGGTTTGATTCTAGATGTGACGGGGATAGGAGATTTATAAAAAATGCTATTGTAAATCATGGTTACGATTTACAAAAAATAGACAACATTGGTATTTGGGCTAATTATAATAATCAATCACATGGTAAAGATATAGAGTGTTAATCCATTATCTCTGTCACAAATATATGATTTATAAAACTTTTTTTATTTTATACAAACTCCTTCATCGACTTTGTTCATTTTTTTTAAAAATATTTTTTTTATGATTATTCAATAATGATAAATATCTTTTATCTGATTTCAGTTAGGTTTAGTGTATATATGTGATACACAGTGTGACTTTGCCTCGGTATGGCCGCGAACCTCTATAGTTTTGGTTAGGTTTAGTGTATATATGTGATACACAGTATGACTTTGCCTCGGTATGGCCGCGAACCTCTATAGTTTTGGTTAGGTTTAGTGTATTCATGGTATATTTAACCAATTTAACAAAGTATATCTAAAACACGGGGGTGACGGTCCAATCTCGTCGTTGGTTTGAAACTCTCGTACCTCCTCTATCCAATCAAATTCATTAATTCTCTTGATGCGTGAAATCCCAGGCCAATTAATTTC